>ERZ1066133.221-NODE-221-length-31144-cov-9.222555_pt1 | contig 31144 bp, 24 predicted proteins | sample MGYA00382780_ERZ1066133 | MGnify/ENA primary metagenome ERZ1066133 (study PRJEB33369, sample SAMEA5778363) | biofilm metagenome | biome: Industrial cooling water; feature: Water cooling tower basin; material: Biofilm | place: United Arab Emirates | collected... | reverse complement strand
GTGAGAGGTGCCGCGGGTTGCGTGAAAGGGAACCGCACGCGCGAGCGTGGGGTCAGGGGGTGTTCTTACTGGATTGGACGCGGGGCCGACCGTCCGCTTGCGCGGAGGGTTCCTTTTGCTCGGAGACGACCGACGCGCCTGCCTTTTATGCCCCGACCAGGAGATCCCGGGCCCGGCGGTACTTGTCCACCGTCCGTGCTACGACCTCCGGCGGCAGATCCGGTCCCGGCGCCTGTTTGCCCCACGCGCCCTTGGCGACGAGTGTTTCGAGGTACTCACGCAGAAACTGCTTGTCGAAGCTCGGCTGCGGCCCCCCCGGCGTGTAGCGATCGGCGGGCCAGAAGCGTGAGCTGTCGGGCGTCAGGGCCTCGTCCACCAGGATCGGCTTGGTGCCCTCGCGACCGTCCGCGCCGATCGGGAAACCGAACTCGAACTTGGTGTCGGCGAGCAGGATGCCGTGGCGCGAGGCGTGCTCGGCGGCGAGGCTGTAAATCGCGATCGAGAGCGCCCGCAGCTTTTCCATGATTGGCGCACCCACCAACGCGCACGCCTTCTCGAACGTGATGTTCTCGTCGTGCTTGCCGAACTCTTCCTTGGTCGCGGGCGTGAAGATCGGCTGGGGCAGGCGGTCGCACTGGCGCAAGCCGGGGGGGAGGGAGACGCCGCAGACGCGTCCGGTTTGCTGGTATTCCTTCCAACCCGAACCTTCGAGGTAGCCGCGGACGACGCACTCGATTGGGATCACGCGAGCCTTTCGCGCGATCGTGGAGCGCCCGACCAGATCGGCCCGTGTGGTGCTGCCGCGGAACGCGGACTCGGGGAGGGCGGACGCGTCGCTCGGATCGGTCGAGATCAGGTGCGTCTTGCACACGCCGCGTTGCTCGATGAGGCGGAGCCAGAACGTGGAGAGCTCGGTGAGCAGGCGTCCTTTGCCGTCGATAGGCGTGGGCATCACGACATCGAACGCGGAGATGCGATCGGTCGCGACGATGAGCAGCCGCGGCCCGCCGCCATCCGGGGGGAGGTCGTAGACGTCGCGGACCTTGCCGGAGCGTTTGCCGGGCAGGGCAAGATCGGTGGCGACAACCGGGCGTGGAGTGGGAGCGGCCATCGGGCAAGCGTAGCTCATGGGTGAGGGAACGCCTGCCTCAACGAGCCCGGCGCGGGAGCAAGTGGGTCAGCCCAGTTTGCAGGCCGCACAGCCCATTCGTTGACGCCCGGGGCTCGTTCGTTTCTGTGGAACTACACTCCGAACCCGGCCCGGGGTTTCGCGGCCGCACGGAGGCTTTGCCGGCATGTTCAGTTTCGCGGTGTTCGATGAGTCCGGCCTGCCCCGCGGCGCCTTCGAGCTGCGCGGCGAGCACCTCATCGGCAACGACGACATGCCCGCCGCCGGTGAGATCAAGTTCGCCGATGGCCTCATCCGCGTCACCAAGGACACCACCGACGCGGCGGGCCTCAGCCTCGTGATCGACGTGCCGGCGCCGCCGCCGATCGCACCCGCCGCCGGCGTGCCACCCCTGCCCAATCCCGGCGCGATCCTCGGCAAGCTCGCTCTCCGCACCTGCTTCCTCCCCAAGCGCGACGAACCCTACCTGCTCTCCATCGAGCTCGCCCGACACCGCATCATGCTGGTGCTCAACAAGCTCGAAGAGTGGGGCATGTTCGACCTCGCGCCGGAACACCCGGTCCTTGCCCAGCTCGACAGCGCGCGACGCAAGTTCAGCGAGGCCATTGTCGCCGATCGGGCCGCCGGCTCGATCTCCAAGGGTCAGCCGAGCCAGCGCGCCTGGGCCGACAAGCTCGCCTGGGAAGCCCTCGGCCTCGCCCTCGACTGCTCGGAGAAGATTGCTCTTCTGGCCGCGCAGCGCGATGTTCCCGCACGCCTCAGCGGTCGCGCCTACGAGGACGCCAAGGCCCGCTACACCAAGCTCATCGGCGACCCGCCCGCCGCCGGCGCCGCCGTGGTTGTCCCCGGGTCCGGTTACGCCGTGGTGCAGGGTTCGCCGCAGGTCGGTGTCGCGGTCAATCCGGCGCAGTTCGCCGAGCCGCTGCAGAAGTATGTCGCCGGGCTCGACTTTGTCACCATGCCGATCCGCTGGAGCGACCTCGAGCCGGTCGAGGGCAAGCTCAGCTTCGCCGCCACGGACCGTTGGATCGAGTGGGCGATCCGCGCCGCCAAGCTGCCGGTTGTCGCCGGGCCGATCATCGATCTGCGTCCGCAGTGCCTCCCGGAATGGGCGTACATCTGGGAGAACGACTACGAAACGCTGCGCGACATGATGATCGAGCACATCACGCAGGTGGTGACCCGCTACCGCCGCACCGTGACGCGCTGGACGGTGTGCTCCGGGCTGCACGTCAATTCGAACGTCAAGCTCAGCTACGAGCAGATCATGGACCTGACCAAGGTCTGCGTGCTGCTCACCAAAAAGATCCATCCCCAGGCGAAGATCACCGTTGAGGTGCAGGAACCCTGGGGCGAGTACTTTTCATACGACCGCAAGAGCCTGCCGCCGACGTTCTACGCCGAGAGCGTGCTGAACTCCGGGCTCGCCGTCGACGCCGTCGGGCTGCGTCTGCAGTTCGGCGCCGCTTCCCCGGGTCAGACTTCCCGCGATCTGATGGCGCTCTCCAACCTTCTTGATCGCTACGCAGCGATGGAGCGTGCGATTCACGTCACCGCCCTCGGCGCTCCCAGCGGCGTCGCCCCGGTGGCACCTCCCGCGAAGAAGGACGAAGACGACGACGAGCCGCTCACGCTCAAGAGCCGCGATCACGTTGCCGGCTTCTGGCGCGTCCCCTGGACCGACGCCGTCCAGGCGACCTGGCTCACCGATGCGATCGGCATCATCGCCAGCAAACCTTGTGTCCAGAGCATCTGCTGGCAGGACCTCGCCGACGCCCCGCTCTCGCCGCGGCTGCCCGAGATGCCCCTCGGCGGGCTGTTCTCGCCCAACGGCGCCGCCAAGCCCGCCGCCGCCCAGTTCGCGGCGTGGCGCAACGCTATCCGGGAAAGCAAGTCCCTGCTCTGAATCCTCGCCCGACGAACCCACCACCCAACCATGCGCCGCGGCCAGAGCTACCGACCCAACGATCACGACCCTGAAGCGATCAGCAAGCAGGAGCTGCTCGACGCCGCCGGAATCTCGTCCAAGGTCTTCGATTCCATCCGCAAGGCCGCCCGGATCCCCGGCCCCTCCCACGGCGGGCTGGAGTGGATGTTCTCGCGAGACCAGGTCCAGGCGCTCATCCGCAAAGCCGATAGCGGTCTCTTCACCGAACGCGGGAAGCCCGCCGCCGAAGCGTGGCGTGCCCTGCTCGCCGGCGAGCTGAAGCGTGACGAGGACGACGAAGACGCGGACCACGACTGACGGACCGGGGCGCTGCGAACGTCCTCAATCACGCCGCTGCTCGTGCAGGAACGCCATCTGCTCGAGGTAGGGGCGGATGTGCGGGTCATCGCTGGCCAGAAAGTGATCGAAGTCTCCATCGAAGCGCACCCGCCCGTCGTGGAGCATGACCACCCGCGGCCGCAGCGCCCGCAGCAAGCCTGTGTCGTGCGTCACGACCATCGTGGTTCGCTTGACCCCCAGCCCCGGCGTCCGCTCGTGCGTCTGCCGGATCAGCTCATGCACCTGGTGCGACATCTCCGGGTCCAGTCCCGCCGTCGGCTCGTCGTAGAGGACGAGCACCGGATCCATCACGATCGCCCGCGCGATCGCCACCCGCTTGGCCATCCCGCCGGAGAGGTCCTCGCGATCACGCTCCATCACCGCATCGGGATCGAGTCCGACCGCTTCGAGCGCCTTGCGCGCCAGCGGCATGATCCGGGCGTCATCCCACTCGTGGATCTCACGAGGCCACAGCGCAAGGTTGTGAAAGACGGTCCCCGAGAGCAGCGCGTTGCGCTGGAACACGATCGCCCAGTGCACCCGCAGGCGGTCCATCGCGTCCTCGTCGAGCGTCGTCAGGTCGCACAGCGGCGCCCCCGGGGTTTCGTGATCCGCCACGAGTACGCGTCCGCGGTCGGGCACGTGGTGACCGAAGATATGCTGCAGCAGCACGGTCTTGCCGCAGCCCGAGCCGCCGACGATCGCCAGGATCTCTCCGCGGCGAACGGTCAGATCCACGCCACGAAGCACCGGGCGGCCCTCGAAGCCCTTGTGCAGGTCTTCGACGACGATCTCGAGTGGCTCGCTCCCTGGCATCGGCACATGCTAGCGGGTCATTCATGGAGGCCCATGCCGTGATGACCCTGCTCCCGCAGCTTCTTCAGCTCCGCGATGGCAACCTTCGCCGCGTCGGCGTTACCCGAAGCGATCGCTTCCTCGAGATCCAGCAGCCGCCGCAGCGTCGCGATCAGGTCGGCGCGGTAGGTCTCGGTCAGCGCCGCTTTTTCCGCCTCTGTCGCCTTCTTCGCCAGAAGGCTCCGCGGCACGCCCAGCCCCTTGGCCTGCACGCAACCCCGCTGCGCGTCGTTGACCAGCCGCAGGTTCTCTTCCCGCTTCCCGGCCTCTTCGAACTGCCGGTACAGCGGCTCGAGCGCTCGTTCCATCGCCTTCATCGAGCCTTCGACGCTCGCGCGGCGCTCGCCGCCCGCTCCGCCCGGGCCGCGTCGTTCACCCGGCTGGCCCTCGGCTGGTTGCCGCATGGCCACAGGCAGCATCGCCCCGTCGCCCGACAGCCGCACGACGGTCAGCACCGCGGCCGCGGCCAGACCAACGCTCACGAGCAGACCCATTCTCGCGATCAGACCCCGGCGAAAGAGACGCATGTCTTCGAGCTCCCATGGACTTCCGAGGTGCCGGACCGGGTGCACCGACGCGCGGCCCGCTGGTACGCCGGAGCGAACGTGCTCTCGACTGCGAGCCCGGGAAATCTTCGCCGCCTGTTGAAATAGTCGGTCGCGGCCGGCGTTCTCCTGCAGTCCCGGTCCCGACCGCCGCGCCGTGGCCGCGCCGACGTCCTCGGCAAGCCGGTCCGCCGGTCGTCGGCGAGATCCGGTCGATCTCGGTACCCTTCTCGACACAGTCAAGGAGTGCCTCATGCTTCGCCCGACCATCGCCCTTTCCTCGCTCATCCTCGCCCTCACGCTCCCCGCCCTGGCCCAGCCGGCTCAGAGCCAGCCCGAGCCCCGCAAGGACGGGCAGCCGGGCCAGAACGAGCGTCCCAACCGAAACGCCGATCAGCCCGGGCAGCGGCCCGGCGGTGGGGGGGGCGGACGCATGGGCGGCCCGCAGCTCAGCGCCGATCGGTCCGACGCGGCGTGGAAGCTCCAGGCTGAGAGCATCGCCAAGCGATTCGACCTCGATCCGACCAGCACGACGACGCTCGTCGAGGCGTATACCACCGCCCGCAAGGGCAATCAGGCGGAGGCCGACAAGCTCCGCGACGAGATGCGCAAGGAGATGGAGAACGACGCGGGCGGTGATCGCCGCGAAGCCATGCGCAAGATGATGACCAGGCAGGACGAGGTGCAGAAGTCATCGCGCGAATCGCTGCGGACCAGCATCGCCGGTGTCCTCAAGGGCGAACAGCTCGACAAGGCGATGAAGTCCCTCGGCTCGTTCAACCGCCAGTGGGACCAGGCCGTCGACACCATCGCGTTCTTCAAGCTCGACGCGGCCAAGCAGCAGCGGGCGCTGGAGGCCGTCGAGGACTACGTGGTCACCGGCGGCGAGATCATGGCCAAGGCCCGCGCCATGTTCGAGATCGGCGACATGAGCGGCGGCCAGAAGCTCCGCGAAGAGGCCGACAAGGCGCGTCAGCAGTGCATCGACACTGTCAAGCCTTTGCTCACTCAGGAGCAGAGCATCAAGTTCGAGGAATCGCTCCCCCGCGGCATGGGAGGCATGGGCGGCATGCGCGGACCGGGCGGTTTCGGCGGCGGCGGCCCGCGCGGCGGGAACTGAAGCGTCATCGGCACGATTCTCCGTGGGACCGGTATTCCGCCGGTCCATTGTGCTGGGGTGTCGGTGGGCCGCGCAGGGCGTCGTCGGTTGCCCGCTCGGCGTCACGCCGCACCCACGCGGCTTCGCCATGCTTCCTGCACGATTCGACCGCCGAGCCGGTCACGCGGTGACACCCCGCGCCGACGTGCTTGCACGTTCGGTACACTGTAAACGAGGTGCCTATGCCCCAGCTCTCCCGTCGCGCCGTCCTCCAATCCTCCGCCGCTCTCGCCGTCGGCGGCCTGTCATGGCGAGCCATCGCCGCCCAGGCCTCATCCAACTCCGGATCCTCCAGCACAGGTGACACTATCGAACATCGCACCTTCGGAAAGACCGGCCTCTCCGTTGCCGTCCTCGGTTTCGGGGGCGCCGAGATCGGTTACGAGAACACCGACCAGAAGACGGTCGACGAGCTGCTCAACGCCGCCCTCGACGCCGGCCTGGATGTCGTCGACACCGCCGAGTGCTACGTCAACTCCGAGGAGCAGATCGCGCGGGCGATCGGGCACCGGCGCAAGGAGTATCACCTCTTCACCAAGGTTGGCCACTGGGTGCCCGACGGCAAGCCCAAGGACTTCGCCTGGACCAAGGACGGCGTACTCGCCTCGATCGAACGCAGCCTCAAGCGTCTGAACACCGACGTGCTCGAGCTCGTCCAGCTCCACTCGTGCAACATCGACATTCTCAAGCGCGGCGAGTGCATCGAGGGTCTCGAAGCCGCCAAGAAAGCGGGCAAGACCCGCTTCATCGGCTACTCCGGCGACGCCGCCGCCGCTCGCTTCGCCGTCGAGTCGGGCCGTTTCGACACGCTGCAGACCTCGGTGAACATCTGCGACCAGCAGGCCATCGAGCTCACGCTGCCGCTGGCGAAGGAGAGGAACATGGGCGTGATCGCCAAGCGCCCCATCGCCAACGCCGTGTGGCGCTACGACGCGGCCCCGGGCAACAGCTACCACACCGAGTACTACAACCGCCTCCAGAAGCTCGACTATGACTTCGCCAAGGGCGACAAGGCAAAGGACAGTGGACCCGACGGCGCCGCCGGCGTCGCCCTGCGCTTCACGCTCATGCAGCATGTGCACACCGCGATCGTCGGCACCAGCAACCCCAGGCGCTGGGCTCAGAATGCAGGCCTGACCAAGGCGGGCCCGCTGAGCGATGCACAACTGAAGACCATCCGGGACACATGGAAAAAAGCCGCGCCCGAGAGCTGGGTCGGACAGGTCTGAGCGACGTTCCCCCATCGGGGGCGGGGCCATTCAGGCCCCGGCGACAAAAACCCACCAAAGCACCAGTGGGACCGGCCTCCGGCCGGTCGCCGGACGCTCGGAGAGTTCGGACCACCGAGAGACAAGTCCCAGCAAGGTTGGAACCAGCGGACAGCGCGGGGCCTGGAAGACCCCGCCCCCGACTCCACTGGCCAAAACGAAAAACCCCGAGCCTTCGCCCGGGGTTTCTGGATTCAACCACAATCACTCTTACTTGCACAGACGCGCCAGCGTCGCGGCCTTGTCGGTCCGCTCCCAGGTGAACGTGTCGTACTTCTTGCCCTTGTAGACGATCGTGCCGGGCTTGCGGCCGAAGTGGCCGTGCTTGGCGGTGGGGGAGAAGATGGGCGTGCGCAGGTTCAGCGTCTCGATGATCTTGCGGGGCGTCAGGCCGAAGATCTTGCGGACCGCGGCGCTGATCTTTTCCTCATCGACCTTGCTGGTGCCGAACGTGTCGACGTAGACCGAGGTCGGCTCCGCGACGCCGATGGCGTACGAGAGCTGGATCTCGCAGCGATCCGCGAGGTCGGCCGCCACGATGTTCTTGGCGATGTAGCGCGCCATATACGCCGCCGAGCGATCGACCTTGGTCGGATCCTTGCCGCTGAACGCGCCGCCGCCGTGGCGGCCCATGCCGCCGTAGCTGTCGACGATGATCTTGCGGCCGGTCAGGCCCGTGTCGCCGTGCGGGCCGCCGATCTCGAAGCGACCGGTCGGGTTCACGTGCACCTTGATCTTGTTGTTCCACCAGCGGCCGAGGACGGGCTTGAGGATGTGCTGGATGACAGCCTTCTTGAGGGCCGGCTGCTTATTGTTCCACTCCGGATCGTGCTGGGTGGAGAGGACGACGGTGTCGACGCGCTTCGGCTTGCCGTTGACGTACTCAACGGTCACCTGGCTCTTGGCGTCGGGACGAAGACCCTTGATCTTGCCGCTCTCGCGGACCTGGGCCTGCTTCTCGACGAGGCGGTGGCTGAGCTGGATCGGCAGCGGCATCAGCTCGGGCGTGTCCTTGCACGCGTAGCCGAACATCATGCCCTGGTCGCCGGCGCCTTCCTTGTCGACGCCCATCGCGATGTCGGGGCTCTGCTTGTTCAGGGCGACGAGCACCGAGCACGACTCGCTGTCGAACCGCATGTCGCCGCTGGTGTAGCCGATGCTCCGCACCGTGCGGCGGACGATCTCGGGGATATCCACGTACGTGTGGGTGGTCACTTCGCCGGCGACGACCACCAGGCCGGTGGCGCACAGCGTCTCGCACGCCACGCGGCTGCGCGGATCGTCCGCCAGCATCGCATCGAGAATGGCATCCGACACCTGGTCGGCAACCTTGTCGGGGTGACCCATCGAGACCGACTCGGACGTGAAGAGCTGCGAACGCGCCATGAGTGACTCCGAGAGAACCGCGGCACCGGAGGATCAGAAGACCCGCTTCTTCCCGGCAGCCGCCTATCGCACACCGTTCCTTTGCGCCCGCGGCACCGAGCCGCGACGCGCGCCGAACTTCCACCGCACCCCGCCCACATTCCCGTTCCAAGGGGGCTATTCAATCGTCCCCCAGGGGCCCAGACCATAGGCGATGGGCCCGAAACTATCCATCCGTTCATCCGCATATGCGGATGAACGGCGTGGTCCGGGGCGGGAAATCGGGAACGCGGCGGGACACGCGCGATGGCTCGCGGGCCACGCTCCGTGTTCAACGAAAAACCGGGCGACCTGCGCCCGGTTTCGTGAGTGCGAGATGTCACTTGATTCAGCGGCGGCGACGCGCGAGGGCGAGGCCCGCGAGGCCCAGACCGGCAAGCGCGCCCGGAGCCGGGATCGCCGCGATGCCGACGCCGGGGTTGGTGTCATCGCTGGCGACGTTGCCCATCTCGGCCGCGGGGGCGAAGATGGCCGCGTTGCCCAGACCAGCGGGCACATTGATGGCGGACTCATCGACGACGACGACCGTCATCGTGGCGACCTCAGCGGCCTTCGCCGGGAAGGCGGCCGGAGCCGAGGAAACGGTGATCTGACCGGACTGGCCGTTGTTCATGATGAACTCGGCCTGAGCCATCGAGGCGAGCCCGACGACGCCGACAGCAACAACAACGCAACGCTTGCACATAGTCGAGCTCCCGAAAGAGCGCAATCACGCACGCCCACCGACGGCGTAACGGCTCACCGCAAACATGCCACAGAAAGCACAGGCGGACCACTCGATCCGGATGTTCCAGACCGTTTCGTCGGAATGCGCTGTCCGCAAACCGGCGACGTGGGTGATCCAGGTCCCGATAACGATCGGACCCGGAGCCATCCCGCCGGCTTGACCGCCGGATCTGGGGATCGTCACGACCGACGACGACCAGTGACGACGAGCGCACCCAAGCCGAGCAAGGCGAGCGCGCCGGGGGTCGGAATGACCTCGAACCGCACGTCATACCCGCCGACGTTGTCACCGTAGAAGCCTGCCTGGGCGTTGAACCCGAAGGCGTCGGCGATGCCGAGCACAAGGAACCCGGCGCCGTCGGGAACGTTGAAGACCTGGGTGCTGCCGCTGCCCGTGCCGGTCAGGCCGTCGCCGATGAAGAAGACCTGACGGAGGCCGGGGCTGTACGAGGCCTGCGAAAACGCGGCAAGATTCGGGTACGAAATCACGCCGGGTGCTGCCAGCGCGGAGATATCGCCCGCTTCGATGAACACGCCCACCAGATGCCCGCTGAGCGGCGCGTTGTATCCCGAGATCGGCCCGACCGCCGGGATGTTCGTCGAGCCGGAGAAACTCCCGCCGTCCGGTCCGTTTACGGGGACCGACTGCCACCCGGCCTGACCGGTCGCGAAGAACGTGGCGGTGCGTCCCGTGCCGGCGCTCAGGGCGATCACCGGCGCGACGATACCCCCTCCGCCGCCGCCCGGGGCGGGCGCCGAAGCGCCATAGCCGAAGATGTTGGCCTTGGCGTCGACAAACAGCGAGCCGCTCTGTGCGAGCGCCGAACCGGAAGCGACCATCGCAAGCGAAGCCGCACACAACACGCGGGAGAGATTCATGGCAACTCCATCCAAAGCAGGCACCGGTCCGTCGCTCCGCCGCACGACGCGCAGCAGACCACACGCACGACGACCCGCACCGACCGGTAAACATGCCACAGATTCTCGGAACTGCCAGCGAATCAGGAATGCGGTCCCTCGAACCCGCGGCGAAAGGTCCAGCCCTCGAGCGTTCCGCCCGCCGCCCGTGCATCCCCGCCGCCCGCGGCCCACGGACACCGAACCCGCCAGCCCGGTTTGCGGTACGTTGCTTTCCCGGAGCCGCCCCCTTTCCTGAGCCGACATGACAACCACCGCATGGATCTACGGGATCGCAGGCGCCGCGCTCGGTGGCATCGATTTCTACCGCGAATCACCGACCGCCGACGTTCTTGCCCCGATGGAGGTGCGGCCGTGACGTTCACCGTCGTCGTGCTCTGGCTCTCCGGCATGCTCCTCGGCGGCATCGGCGCGTTCGTGCTCGCGTGGGCCCTCTTCGCCGACCGCTTCCGCGGCGAGCACGGCCGACGCCGGTGCCGCCGCTGCTGGTACGAGATGACCGGCGTCGCGGGCCTGCAGTGCCCGGAGTGCGGCCACACCGCCCGCGACGAGCGGCATTTGCACACCACGCGTCGCTACTGGCGGAGAGCTGTTTCGGGATCGCTGGTGCTGCTCGTCGGAGTCGGATGTGGCTGGTACGCGACGGGAAGCGTGCTCGGCTGGCGCCGCGTGGCTCCGGTCGGCGTGATTGTGAGACTATCGCCGCTCATCGGACGAGAGGCAGCGCTGCGCGCGATCGTTCCCTTTGCGGCTGCGGCGACCACACCGCCGACGCCGGTCGAAGATTTCTCAGCAGAGGCACTTCAATCAATCGAGAATCTCGTGATCGCGACCCTCAACGACCCCGTCGCGTCTTTCAGTGAGCGAAAGGCGTCCGTTGAGGTACTCGCGTGGATGAGGACGCGAGTCCATCGACGAACGGATGCACTTGTCGCGATCGGACGTGTCGCGTCTTCGAATGCGGCGCATCCTGTCCTGGTCCACGACATTGTCCGATTGCTCCTCCCGAAGGAGGAAGCTGAGTCGACGGCGGCGAGCGCTCTCCTCCAGAGCGGCATGTTCGATACCCATGTTCTCGCCAACATCATCATTCTCGGCGGTCTGACAGACGATTCTGCTCATCTTGCCGCCGATCTACTGCTCGCGTCGTACGTCCCAGGAGCGACGTACACCCAGTTGACAACTGCACCGCCGAGCGCAATCTCCCGTCTGCTCGCGAGACTGAGGGAACGCTACTTCGCTGGCGACGACGAGATCAAGCGCCGCGTCACTCGAGTTGTTTTTCCGAACTCTCGTGCCATACCGCCGGGGAATGCAGATTTCGAAGCCATGGCGCGTCACCAGATCGCCGAGACGATGCGGGGCGAATCGTTCGAGAAATGGAACAGCGAGACTTTCATCACATGGCACCTTGCTGGCGCTCTCTCACAGATGGCCCCTGAAGTTGCGAGGCTGCTGGACATCGATTCGGCGCGGCCGCGGATAGAGGGAATCTTCCGGCTTGGCGTCGCGCCCAAACAGATGACGCCGCAGATCGTGTCTGAGGCGCTCGCCGAGGCGATCTGCATCGGAGGCGACGCCGCGCGGCTTGCCGCTCTGCGCATCGCGGACCGTCGCGGCGACTGCGATCACGCCATGCTCGCCCAAGCGGCCATCGCGGCCGTGCCGTTCGCGCGTGACTCGATCACACTCGACGCGCTTTGCCGCCGGGTCTTCGATCTCTCCGCCGATGGGGGTGCCTTGCTTGGCATCGAGCCGCGGATTCATCCCGATCACGCCGCCGCGCTCGAAGTGGCCCTCATCCGCAACCTCGACGCTCCCGGTCAAATCGGAGCCGTGAGCGCGCGTTGGCTGGCGATGCTGCCGCGACCAAGTGCCGCCGCGGTCGAGGCTCTGCGTGGGGCCGCCGCCAGGAGCGTCAACTCGCCCACGCTGCGGAACGCCGCCCGCGACGCCCTGCTCCACATTCGCGACCGCGCGAACCCCGGCATCGATCCCTTGACCCCGCTTGAACTTGCGGCACCGAGGTGACGTTCACACAGCCCGGACCGAGCAGCCGTCGCGCGGCACTGTGCCACTCTGCCACTGCGTCTCTCCGCCACTTCGCCTCTCTTCCACTCCCCCGTCCGCCATCCCCGATACCCTGCCTCCATGCCCGCCGACTCCTCCAACGGCCCGCGCCGCAACGGTCTCACCTACGCCTCCGCCGGCGTCGACATCAACGAGAAGGACTCGTTCACCGAGTCGCTCGAGTCCACCATGCGCCGCACCTTCGGGCCGCGGGTGATTCCCAACCCCGGCGGCTTCGCGGGGCTCTTCCGGCTCGATTACAAGAAGGGCCTCTTCAGCCGCAACTACAAGGACCCGGTGCTGGTCGCCTGCTGCGACGGCGTGGGCACGAAGGTGAAGCTCGCCGCCGAGATGGGTGTGTACAACACCGTCGGCATCGACCTGGTCGCGATGAACGTGAACGACCTGATCGTGCAGGGCGCGGAGCCGTTGATCTTCCTCGATTACATCGCCGTGCCAACGGTGGACAAGAAGATGCTCGCCGCGCTGGTGGAGGGTGTTGCCGAGGGTTGCAAGCAATCCGGCTGCGCGCTCCTCGGCGGCGAGACCGCCAACATGCCCGATGTGTACGCCGCGGGAGATTTCGATCTCGCCGGCTTCTGCGTCGGCGTCGTCGAACTCAAACGCGCCATCAACCCCACCCGCGTCAAGCCCGGCGACGTCGTCCTCGGCCTCGCTTCCGCCGGCATCCACAGCAACGGCTACTCGCTGGTGCGGAAGGTCGTGAAGCACGCGGGGCTGGATCTGGGGAAGGTGTACGATGAGCTGAACGAGAAATCGCCAAAGGGCCAAAGGGCCAAAGCGCCAAAGAAGAAGAACGGTGCCGCGCCCAAGACTCTCGGCGAAGTCCTGCTCACGCCCACCCGCATCTACGCGGGCAACATCGTCAAGCTCCAGCGCAACTACCGCGTCAAGAACGTGATCAGCGGCATGGCCCACATCACCGGCAGCGGCTTGGCCGACAACCTCGTCCGCTCGATCCCCAAGGGCTGCGACGCCGTCATCGACCGCTCCTCGTGGCCCGTGCCGCCGGTCTTCACGTTCCTGCAGCAGCACGGCAACATCGACGATGAAGAGATGAAGCGCGTGTTCAACCTCGGCATCGGCTACTGCGTGATTGTGCGAAAGGCCTTCGCCGAGAGCGTCAAGGAACAGCTCGAGAAGCTTGGCGAATCCGTGTACGTCATCGGCGAGATCGTGAAGGGCAAGGGCGTGGTCAGGGAGCGGTAGACTCGCGCCGACACCGTGAGGAGTTCACCTCACCCGGATGCCTGCGATCGCCCGTCGAGTGCATGTCTTCGATCCGTGCGGGTTTCGCGCCGCTCAACGCACCGGCCGATAACGGCGTTTCTGCACGGCGTTGTTGAAAACGCAGCGAATGTCGGACTCTCGCAATTATGCTGTTGGGCGTGATCGGCGCCGCTCGAGGGCGGCGACCGGTCGTTCTGGAGAGGCCCATGTTCGCGAAGTTCGCTTTCGCTATCGCGTTCGCCGCAGGATCCGTCGCTCTCGCGGGCGTCACCATCTCGAGCACGTCGCGCGCGATCTCGGGTACCGCGTGCGTGAACGCACCGCCCACCGCCAGCAACTGGTGCGAGACGGACACCAAGACCAACAGCGTTGTTGAGCCGTGGACGGCGTCGATCTCGTTCGGGCCGAGCGCGGCGGGCGCGATCGGGGCGGCGTCGAGCGTGACGCAGGTCGCACAGACCAGCGACGCAACGCCATCATCGCTTCAAGCGAGCGTCACGATGTACAGCTTCGTGCAAGCCAGCGGCACATGCTCCGCCTCTTCGTCGGTGACCAACGACTACCAGGTTCTGTTCCATCTCGATCGCGACGCCGACATGCTTATCAGCGTCAGTGCCAGCAACGACGGCATCGCCTTTCGCGCCAGCGTCGCGCCCCTGGTTGGCTCCGAGATCTACTCGACCCAGATCGCCGATACGGAGACGCTGTCTTTGACAGCAGGGACGTGGAAGCTGCTCATCAGCGGGGGGCGCTCGCTCTCGTGCGTCCAGTGCTTCAGCAGCGTCAGCGCCACCATGAGCCTCGCCGCGTCCTTCGATTTCGGTCCGTGCCCTGCCGATTTCAACGGCGACACGTTCGTCGATGACAACGACTTCGTGATCTTCGCCGCGGCGTACAACGAACTCATCTGCCCCGACTTTCCCACCCCGTGTACCGGCGACATCAATCAGGACGGGTACGTGGACGACGCGGACTTCGTGCTCTTCGCGGCGGCGTACAACGAGCTGATCTGCCCGTAGATCGGAAAGTCGGGAAATGGGTGCAAGGTTTGGGGCTCGTGCGTGATCTCCTGTGGACACTCTGGAGATCACCCATGCTTGCGCACGCGACGCTCGGTCAAAACCGCTTCGCACTCATCACGATTAGCGGCCTGTCGCTGGGCATGGCCTCGCTGTCGTCCGCTGCCCCGGTCATCTACAACCTCGGCATCTTCCCCGGCGGCACCGAATCGCACGGTGCGGCGGTCAGCCACGACGCGACGTTCGTCACCGGATTTGGCGACTACATCTTCAACAACCAGACGTTCTATTACGCCTTCCGATGGAGTATCGCCGGCGGGCTTGTGAATCTGGGTACGCCGGTGTCGATCGCAACGACCGCGGGAAACTCGATGGATCACGCGGGGCTGGCGATCGCTGGCAACGGTGGCAACAAACTGTTCCGCTGGACCGTTTCCGGCGGCATGCAGAACTTGGGACTGCTCCCGGGGGGCACGCTGGGCCTGGCGACCGGCATCAGCGGCGATGGCACGATCGTCGTCGGCTGGAGCAACGCGGCCGACGGCAACTCGTACGGCGTGCGCTGGGTCCATCCCGGAGGAGGCGGGCTTGTCGCACTGCCGACGCTACCGGGAGGATTCCAAGGAAACTCCGCCTACGGGATCAGTTCCGACGGATCAACGATCGTCGGGGGCAGTTCGTGGAGCGGCTCGGGATACCGCGCGTGCCGCTGGTTGCCCGGGAACATCATTCAGAATCTCGGGATCCTCCCCGGCGGGACCGATTCGCGTGCGTTCGGCATCAGCAAGAACAACGCCGTCATCGTCGGCGATTGCCAGATCCCAACGGGCGACCGCATGTTTCGGTGGGTCGGCGCGATGCAGAATCTGGGCACGCCGCTCGGCTCGACCGACTCGTACGCCCGCAGCACGAACTACGACGGCAAGGTGGTGACGGGGCGGGCGAAGATCGGGTTCGTGACGTATCGCGCCGCGTACTGGAGCACAACGGCCGGGATTCAAGACTTGGGCACGTACTTCACATCTCTCGGCGGCAACCTCACCGGCTGGGTCCTGCTCGACGCCTGGGGCGTCTCCAACGACGGCTCGGCCATCGCCGGTACCGGCACCTTCAACGGAGCGACCCGCGCGTTCCTTATCAAAGGGCTGCCCTGCCCCAGCACCGCGACGGTCATCACCGACCCGGTACACCGATCCGTCTGCGCGGCACCCGGATCGAGCGCCACGCTCAGCGTCGCCATCGACGCCCCCGGCGACGTCACGTATCAATGGAGCGTCGAATCCCCGCCCGACAGCGGCGTCTTCGAGCCCATCACCGGTCCCGTCTTCGCCGACACCACCGGCCTCACCTTTGAAGTCGCAAACTGGGACGGCCCCGACATCACCATCACCAACGCCCGAGCCCCGTCGTGGATCAAGGACATCAAGTTCGTCCCGTCGGTCGGCAACCCCTGCGGCACCGTCAACGCCGCCGTCGCCCGCATCGCCCTCTGTAACGCCGATCTCACATGCGATGAGCAGGTGGACGACGCTGACTTCGTCCAGTTCGCCGCCGCCTATAACGCGCTGCTCTGCCCGGAGGGAACACCCGGCCTGCCGCCGTCTTGCCCGGGCGACCTGAATCAGGATTCATTCGTGGACGACGCGGATTTCGTCCTCTTCGCCGACGCGTACAACGCACTGCTGTGCCTCTAGATCAGTCGCGGCGAGATGAGATCGCCGCATGTCTCCGTCACGCCGCCCCCAGCGACCGCAGCAGCTCGGACGGGTTTGTCTTCGCGGCGGTCTCTCGGACCTGCGGCTCGTACTGGTCGTAGAGCGCCTTGGCGCGGCGCGACTCGCTGTCAAAGAGCGAACGGAGATCGATGGCACTCACCTGGCGACCGCCGCGGTAGTACTGCTTCGCGACCATGCCGATGGCATACGTTGTCGCAAAGGTGAGCACGGGACCGGTGCCCCAGGTGGTCGCGGTCCGACCGATCCCGCCGATGGTGCCGCCGAGCAGGCCGCCGGCGACACGACCGAGGATCTTGCGTGCGTACTGCTCCACGACCTGGCCCGTGACTCCGATGCCGATCGTCGCCAGGAACTCCTTGATCGATGACGCGCCCAGCGCGTGCCCGTAGTTCCGACCGATCCCGTACACCATCTTGGTCTGCAGCGGGATGATCGCGAGCGTGGCGAGGTTCTGCGGAAGCAGTTCGACGGCGGCGGTGAGAATGGCGTAGCGGAGAACGCTCGAATCAACCTCCCCGTCGCGCGGATCCGAGACTCCCGAGGCCGCGACCCCAACACCGACCGCCGGCGCGCTCGCCAGCACCGGCAGCGGCGGGGGTGCGCGCAGGACGGGATCCGCCTGTATGCCATCGGTGATCGCGTCGGCTTCGGCGATCTCACGTTGCGACTTTGTCGGCGTCCGTCCAAGTGCGAGCGCCAGATCCTGCAGAAACGCGCGTTCATCCGGTGTCGTCTTGCCGTCTGCCTCGCAGACACCAAGGGCGCTCTCCCACGCCAGTTGACGCCACGCCTCATCCGTGAGGACCGCTGCCTCCGCACGGATCGTTGTCTGCTTGAGCAGTACACGCCGCACCGCCTCGGAGGTGTTCGCGTCCCCGAGTCCATCGACAATCTCGCGGACCTTGGCCCGTTCGGCGTCGGACTTTGCGCCGTCGGCGAATGCCGCAAAGACGGTCAAAGCGGTCAAGGCTCGAACTTCGGGTGTTGTATTGGTCTCGGGCATGAATCCTCCACACCGATCGTACTCGCGTGCAGCGCATTCCTGCATTCGCGACTCGTGTGACCGCCTGTGTCTCGGAGATGCAGCGGGCCGGGGCTCAGGCGATCGGTCACGAGACCCAGGCAGGTGTTGTCTCGGTTGGAACCGATCCACTCGCCCGCCACGCCCGTCCTCCGCGCCCCGTACGGAGTACGACGCTCCGCATGCAGGCGGCGGTGTTGGTTCGTGAAGCGAGCGTACAACGCGGTCTTGTGGGTGCGCGTAGGTCTTGGAAGTGAAGACCAACATTCGATCGAGTGAGCCGATGAGTCAGCCAGTCCACCGCGCGATCTGTTGCAGAATCGAAGGGTCTTGAATCTCGCTATCCCGTGCCAGCGTCAAAACCTTGGTCAGCACCTCAGCGGTCTTTGGGTCGTTGTCCGCGAACGGCAGGAACAGACGCCCTCGGTGCTGGGCGTGGACGGGAACGATCCAAAGCTGGCCTCCTGGCATCACCTGCACGCTGGCGCTGTTGATGTGAACCGCATACTCGGCGAGTGTGCCGCGGATCTTGACTCGCGAGCCTTCGACGATCACATTCGCAAGCCGCAGAAGCTTCGCGGTCTCAAGCACCAGGGCGGCCCGCATCTCAACGGTGCTCTGGCTGGCCTCCGGGTCGACCCCGCCGCGGTGGGCCACACTCACCACCAGGTCAAGATCGCGCAGCGCTTCGCTGAACACGCGGGCGGGTACCTTCGCCAGCTCCAGCGGCTTGTAGTCGCCCGAAACGGTGAACACCAGGCTCTCAAGCGTCAGCCCTTCGACCTCCGCAGGTGTGTAGAACGACTCCGCAAACTGCAGTCGCGCCGTCACACGCTCCTTGTAGAACGTCTTCTGAACCCCCTCGTCGGGACGGTTGATCCATTGGCGTGTACCCAACAACGCGATCGCTTGGCGCGGCTGGACCTGATGCCCCTCGTACCGCTTGCACTCCGTTGCGCGGTCGCGCTCCGAGACCGTTGGAACGTACAGCTCTCGGAATATCTGCTTGAACGGCTGCACGCGCTCTGACTGGAAGCAGTCGCGCTGCCACTTGGTCCAATCCCGACGCTTCAGGAAGTCGAGCGGATGTGCCAGCCGGAGAGCGTCCGTGCCCTTGAGCACCTCGCTCGCACCGGAATGGTCGAGCAGCAGCTTGCCTTTCTTGGACGGGTATCCCGCCAGCTTCGGGTTCTCCGCGCCCACAAACACTAACCGCTCGATCATCGGCCTGAGCACCGGGTGCTCGAACAACTGGCCTAGCTCTGCTGCCGTGAAGATGTCGCCGCGGCACATGGCCTGTTCGAGCGACAGCCGCACGCGAGACCCTGTCCGTCGCAGCTCGGTGTTCCGCTGCGCTAACTCGGCGACTGCGGCGTTCTTCTTCACCGCCGGTGGAATCGACGCAAGCACTTTTCCGTTGCGCTGGGCCTCAAGCTCGGGTGTTCCGTCGTCGGTGACCCGAAGCGTTACCTTGACATCCCCTTTGCGGACCTCCACCGGTCCATCGGCCAGGTCCTTGAGGTCCATCCGCTCCATCGCCCACTGCAATCGGAGCGGATCGGCGTAACCGGCGGACCGTGCAAGGTTCTCAAGCCCGATCTCGACCGCCCGCTTCTCGCTCGCCTGGAGCATCGAGCCGCCGTGCTTGCGGCTGGTGCGTCGAATCTCCTGCAGCAGCTTGTAGCGGACCAGCACCTGCTCCTGCCGTTTCGAGCCGGACGAGAGTGGCACCAGCCCGAGTGCTCGCATCGAGTCCTGATGCCGCTTCGTGCGCACTCGCGACATCAGCTCCTTCTCCTTGGCCGTGCCGAGCATCGCCTCAGCGAAGAGCTGCGCGCGCTTATGGCCCGCGTTGCCGCTCGCGAACTTGGCGTACTCGTCGAGCTGCTTCCAACCCTTGGCACCGATCGCCGCGTGCATGCGCGTGAACCAATCGACGTCCACCGCGCCGTCGCGGCGTTCGTCCGCGTTCAAGGGAGTGCGCTCCGAGATGGCGGCTTCCCAGCGCTCGCGGAGGTTCGAGTCCACCCGGTACTCGCTGTCCTTGGTGTGCGCGTGGATCCACCAAACGGCATCCTCCAAGCCCGACCACGAGCGGCCCACCGCCGCCGCGGCAAACCGAGCCCACTGCGGCGCAAAGACCGCGAGGGCCACCAGCGACTCCTCCGACACCTTATGCTTCTGCGCGAGTGCCGCGAACGTCTCCGGAGTATCCGTCGGCAGCGGGTGCGACACCGAAATGAGATGGGTCAGCGACGCCTGCCGACTCTGATCTCCCCAGCGTCCCATCCGCTTGAAAGCAGTTGTGCCCAACGCAGCAACGCACCGCAGGCACGCGTCCGCGCCGCCGGAGAACTCGACATCCATCGCCATCGGCGTCGCCTCGGTCGCCGTGTCGCCTCGTGAGACTTCGAGGTCGATCAAGCGATCCCGGAGTTTGCTGGCGGCTGATACAACCGCCGGATGTTCCCGTGCCGCGCGTTCGGTGTGTTTCCACTGGCGAACCTGCGACGATGCGTCCTCAAGATCCATCGCATCCTCAAGGAGCGAGGATCGGGTGAGCCAATCGACATTGCCGCGTTCGTCGGACCAGTATGGGTGCGTCGCGTAGTCGAGGATCTCCGCGACGGACAGCACGCCGGCCGCAGCGAGGTGTGTAATGCGAGCGTCTCCGATGTTGACGCCGCAGATCGACGCGTGGCGCAGGTAGCTCTCTGTCCGTTCCGCGACGGAAAGACCATCGAAGAAGGCCTGCGCGCCTGCACGTGCCGACCTCGCCAAGGCCCAGAGACGAGGGCCGAAGGCTTCGTCTGCATTCAGCGGCAGGATTTCGGTGAGCCGTTCCAGCTGTTCGTGCCAGCCGGCGGCACTGAGGCCAAAGTCCCGCGGTGAGAGTCCCGCCGGGCGGGGCTCGTCGTCCTCGTCTAGATCGTCGCAGAGAGGCTGGAAGCGCCCGTCAAAGATCGCCCCTTCGATGGAATCCATCATCTTTTCGGCGATCCCAACGGGAGCGAAGAGACGCAGAAGCCAGTTCAGGACATACTCAATCGAGTCGACGGTTACCATTAAGGCGTCGGGTGATCGGGACTCCAGCCATTTCTTCCATGCGGCGGGCCAGTCGAGACGAAATGTCCAGTGCGGGCGACCGGTTTGCGCCCGGAACCTGCTGGTCGCGATCGCTGCCCGCACCAGCTCCATGCCATCGGGATCGATGGACTCGGGTGGTCGCGCTGCGAGCCACGGGGTGAGCAGGTCGCCAATCGGGCAACGGGCGATCTCGGACTCGATCGTCGCATCCGGATTCGGTCTGCTCGCACGCCACAGGCCGGTGCCGGACCCGAGGAGCTGTGGTTCTTGTGAATAAGACTTGCTATCCACAGGAATCTCGCGGTCCTTGTTGCGTGCCACAAGCAGAGTGACTTCCGCCAGGCACCGCCACGCGGCATCGCTCATTTCCAGACACGGCCGGCTTCGGGCCGCCGCGGGCTTCGGCAGCAACGAACGGTCGAGCAGACCGAACGCATCGCTGCGTTTCGGGAGCTCGATCGACTCGCTGTTGATCACCTCCAGCCCGCGGGCCTCGCCCGCCGCGAGCGACTTCCGCGTCGACGCCCACGCCACAGCCTGCCGACGAGCCGTCTCGACCAATCGCTTGGCGCCGATCATCGTCCGGAGCACTTCGAGCCCGGCGAGCCGCCGGTTGGCGTCTTTGTCGTCCAAAAGCTCTTGCGAGCACCGCAGCAATCTGTCGTCAGGCAGGCTCGACAAGCGGCCCAATGCCGCCGCGCGGACCTCCGGTGACTTGCGTTTCAGCACTTCACGAAGCGTTTGCTCCTCGTCCGATTCCAGCGGCTGGCCAAACATCGCCTGAATCGCCACCCGCACCGTGTCGGCGCTTGCATCGTGATACAACTTGATCACAATCGCGCGTTCGCGCTTCGAGAGGGACTTCGCAGCAGCCTTCGGAGGCCATTCGGAGTCGTACCGTTGCAGCGATTCGAAGCCGCAGAGACGGCTGGCAAGCGTTGACTTGTCCGATGAACTCATCGCGGCGACATGCTCGGACAAATCGGCAAGCAGGTCGACCGGCGCGATGGAAACCAACGCTCCCGCGGCCTTGCTTCGATCCAACTCACCCTTGGTCCAAGGCCAAACCGCAGCCTTGTACGCGGTCTTGCGGTTGGGGAGCCTCTGGAGCAATGCCACCAGCCGTTTGACCAACAGACGCCGATCCGAATCGGTCACGAGCTTGTCGGGGTAATCAAGCCTTTCGACTGTTGGCATTGCCCGTGCGACGACCCGCAGATCCGGGTCTTCCAGCGAGCCTGTGACCAGCAGATCGCAATCACCTGTGCCGATCTGGCTCAGCAGATGTGTCGCCGCCCAGCGAGTCTCCGCACGATCGCTCTTGAGGGCGTCCGCACCGAGCGCGATCGCATCATCGATGTTGTCGAACGCCGCGGCCCAGAGCGCGAAATAGGCTTGCTCCGCGTCCTTGCCATGCACCGCACTGGTGCGATCAGCCGGATTCTCGAGGTACCGGAGGACCGAACGAATGGAGTTCTCGACCACCCCGGGCGACGCCGAGTCCCAAAGCAGCCCGAACCAGACGTCCGCGGCACGCACCACCGACGAGAACCGACACAAGCGGTGCTCAAGGATGACCCGGCACATCCTCCGAAAAGCCTCGGGGTGCGCCGAAGGCACCGCCTCCAGAATCGCCTGTCGAAGCCCTTCCTGCCTCTGGGCCGCCAGCAGAAGCCGCTCAACCGCCTCGTGGGCAACCGGATTCGCGCACGTCAGTAACGTTGCGATCGCCGATCCGATGCCCTCTCCGGCTTCCGCGCCGCTCTGGATCTGCTCCAGCATCGTCTCCAGCACCGCGTTTCCTTCCGGCCCACCAGCTTCGATCGCGCCCGCAAAGAGCCACGGAAGGTCGCCTTGCCAATCGGTGACGCCGCCGATCAGAGCGGCATACTCCTGGATCGAGCATGTCACGGGGCCGACCTTGGTCAGGATCCGTGTGAACCACTCGGCTCGGGTGCGATCGAGCAGCGGCGTGCGACTCGGCGCGCGGAAACGACTTGTTCCCCTGTCCCCACCCGCTACCGGTCGTCTGTTCAGGATGGACCACGCCCGACGCATGTCACAGGCGTGGAGAGGCAGAATCGCCTCCATGAGTTTGCTGCGAGCGTCCTCCGACAATCCGCACAGCGCGTCTGTTAAGTACCCTTCGATGTGATGGTCGTAGAGCCGCTCGCGCCGAAGCTTCTCCGGCAACCTCGCTTGGTCTTCTTTCCACAGCCGCGGATGCCGCGTGTCGTCCACGACACATGCGAGGTACTCCCGCTGGTCGCGACCGATCGTCGCGTCCACCAGCCCGTCATCGATCTTCTTGGTCACCTTTGCAACCCACTGCGGGTCGAGCTTCGATTCCAGAAGCTCTGCCAACGACTCGCCCTTTCCCATCCCTCACGCTCCTGCAAGAAAAACCAGACGCAGAAATATCATCCGGCTGTCATCGTTCAGAAAGACAACCTCTTCGAGCGAGCGATACTCACGCTCGTCGATCACCACAAGGTACAGTCCGTCCTCAAAGGCTTGTAACGCCGCCGCAACCGCGGCGTCGGCGTCCGCGCGTGGGGAGGTGACGCGGCCTTCGGGCGCGATCCGCCCGGATTCCTCCCCCCGGTCCATCTCGGTTTGCGTAAACACGCGGTCGAGCCGACGTGATTCTCGTCGTTCCTCGAAGCCAGCGACCTCAAACCGGACCACATGCTCGATGAGCTCGCGGAGCGACAGCCCGCCGTCGCCGGAATTCGGCCGAGGCGGTGGTGGCACCGCCCAGTCGGCAAAGAGCGGCCGACGCAAACCGACGGATCTCCCCGACACCCGAAACATCGCCCATGAGTCTACCGAAGCCGCCGCTTTCCTACAACGCCACACGCTTCCGGAGTCCTCACACGCCCCCAAAAGCAACACCGCCCCGGTGGTGGGCCGGGGCGGCGTCGTATGCGGCAACGGGATTGGTGGTGGTGGGAGTGGACGCCCCGTCGCCTTGTGGTGTCCTTTGGTGACCCTCGGAATCCCGGGGGCAAGGAACCAGCCTGGCGGCTCATCGGGGCACACACGACAAGCCAACGCCTGACGGCCTTCCTCGCGGGAAAGGCCTGCTTGGTGGCGGGCGCGAACGCGTGGATCTGATCCACACTTTCGACACACCGCCGAAGTGCCCCGTCGCGCTTTCACGCACCGAGGCTTGATCCTGCTTTCGACGTCGTCGCGACCGTCCTTGGTCGCGGCCTTCCTGCGCGGGGGAGAGGAGGAGGGAGGAAGAGGGGTCGGCGCGTCCGTGCGCCACGAGGCAAGTCCCTTTGCGAATCCCCGCGCCGGAGAGGTTCCGGCGTCGAAAACCAATCACTCACTTGTCAACCCCATCCGGCGAACGCGCACGTTCGACGGGGAGGGGCGGAATCCCAGGCGGCAAGTCTCCTCGCACACCGCGGGCCAAACTCGGTCGCAACGGCGACTTACGCCGTACGACCCCATCCAACACGGCCCTCGACGCGGCCGTACTCCTCGCCCGCATCACACCGGCAGAGCCGACGGGGTTCGGCGCTCTTCAGCTCCTCCCGCCGTCCGTACCGCGCCACCGTGGCAGGCTCTCCGCCAGCGTGGGCATCTTCTGGAACCGGTCCTTCAAAGTCTGCATCCATGCACGACCTCGCACTTCCAGACGGTCTCGGACACCGATCACCACAACCTCACTCGGGATCTCCGCCAGCTCCAGGTGCAGCTTCGGCAAGGTCAGTCGCCCCGCCGAATCCGGCTCGATCCGCTCCGCGAGCGAGAAGAAATCCGCTTCGAGCGAGGCCTGATCCGAAGCCGGCATGAGCGTCTCGCGTCCCTGATTCTGCAGGTTGCTCAATCGCTCGAAGACGCCTTCGGGGTACAGCCTCAGAAGCTTCCCATCCGCCCACGGCACGACGATCCATGCCTTGCCGTGCTCGGATTCGTTCCACTGCCCCCGGTACTTCGCCGGAATGGCCAGACGCTGCTTCGCGTCGATGGTCAGTTCGGCGTGCCCGGTAAACAGCAAGGAAGCCCCCGGTCGATGTAACTGGTGCGTTCCCGCGTCGGCAACGTGCGACCCGCTCGCCCGCGTTCCGACTTGGGAAGATTACCCACTTCTCGACACTTTGCAACACTTCCCCCCACCCAGCCTGCAAATTGTGCAGAAGTTCATTGTTCTGTGGATAGATGTGGACAATGCGTCGGTTCGCGCAACCGCTGCGCCGCGGCCGCGCCGGCCGCAACGTCCCAGTACAGCGCAAGTTGCCGAGTCCGCTCGGGTTACCCCGGACTTTGGTCGAAGCAGGGGCCGTGGTCGAATACCTCCCGCTACCCGAGAGTCGACGCTCGGACGCGCTGGTGGCTCTTTCCTATCTGCCCACGGGATGCTTTGTCATCGCGTCGGGCTTCGAGGGGGCCCGCGCGGGGGTGGTTGCACGCGCCGCGACGGTCGTCGCCGATGAGCCATTGCTGATCTGTGTGTCGCTCCGGCGCGGCCATTGGATCGAACCACTGATCCGCGACAGCCGAGCCTTCGGCATCAGCGTGGTGGATCGCGACGACAAGTTCAGCCTGAAGAAGTTCTGCGACGAGGCGCCGCGCGAGCAGGACCCGTTCGACTGCACACCCTGGGAATCGCTGCAGAGCCAGTCGCCCATTCTCAAGCGGGCCGCGGTCGGCATCGACTGCGAGGTCGTCCGTCGCGTCGATCTCGAGGCCGACTGCTCCCTCATCATCGGCCGCGTCATCGACGTTCGCGTCGGCGCGTCACCGAACGGCAAGTAGAGCGACACCGGCGCAAGCGGAGGGGGTCGGCTCGTTGTGCGGTGCCGCGATCGCATCGACCCAGCCCCACGCTCGCCCACGCGGGTTGTTCAACCCTTCGCGTCCAGCACGCGGCCCAGCGCCACACCCGTGGCCGCCGTGTTGCGCTCGCCGGGCTGCGTGTGCAACGAGAGCGTGCCGCGGGCGGTGTAGGTCGACGGCGGCGACGCGATCGGCGCCGACGGAGTGCCGGCGGGCGACTTGACGGCCGATCCGGCCACGGTCGCCGCTGACAGTTTGCTCACCGAAGCCGCGAGTTTCTCGGGACGACTGATCGCGATCTGGTCCACGACGGAGTCGGCCCGCCGGAGCGAGTCGAACGCCGGCGTGGCCGCGTTCTGGGCTGGAAGGTTGGCGCTCGCGGGCTTGCGGTTCACGGCGGTCTGATACACGCCGGCAAGTCGGAGAGCGTTGGGATCGATCCGTGTCATGCGTCGAGTTCCATCAGGGGGCTGACCGCGTCCGTGCGATCATGGTGCACAGCATAGTGGACGCCGGCGCCGCCGTGCGAGCGTCCCCGAGAAACTCGATGTGAATGACGCGGCGACCACCCGACCAAAAACGAAAACCCCGCGCATCGGTTGCGCGGGGCTGGCTCCGATCGAGCGATGGGGATTACTTGGCCTTCTGCAAGAGCTCCGCGACCGCCTTGCCCGCGTCGTCGGCGCGCCGGTTGGCCCAGTCGAGCGCCGTGGCGCCGTCCTTGTCCTTCAGTGCGGCCTTGGCCCCGAGCGCCAGCAGCGCCTTCACCTTGTCGGCTTCGCCGCGGTCGGCCGCGATCATCAGAGCCGTGAGACCCGCGGCCGACTGGGCGTCGAGATTGCCGCCGCGCTTCTGGATCATCTCCAGCGTGCCCACCGGTGCATCGCTTTCCGCGGCCATGTGGACCGGCGTGAGCCCGTCGAGGTCGGCATCATTCACGCCGGCACCGGCGTTCAGGAGCGCCTCGATCTTCTCCTTGTTGCCGGTGCGGATCGCCGTCATCAGGGCGGTGTGGTTCCACTTGTTCTTGGCGTTGATGTCGGCGCCGGACTTGATCAGAATGTCAACGCTCTTGGCTTCGCCGCGGGCTGCCGCCATGATCAGCGAGGTGAAGTTCGCCTCGTCGCGGGCGTCCTTCTCGGCCCCGGCGTCCAGCAGCTTCTGCACCATCTCGGGTGTGCCCCAGCCCGCGGCCCAGATCAGCGCTGTGCGCCCGTCGCGGCTGCGGGCTTCCAGCTGCGGTTTGGCCGCCAGAAGAATCTCCGCGGCCTTCTCCTGACCCGCAAAGATCGCGGTCATCAGAGGCGTCATGCCTCGCTGGGCCAGCGGGCCGTCTTCGAGCCCCGTGTCGATCTTCGCGCCGGCCTTGATCTGCGCTTCCAGACCCGTGATGTTGCCCGCTTCCGCCAAGGCGTGCAGCGACACGCCCGTCATCGAGGCCGAGGGCGCCCCGCCCACATCCTGCGGCAACTGGCGGATCGAGTAGTACAACACGGCTCCCGCGGCCGCCAGCGCGCCGACGGTGATGATGAACGAGAACGGCTTGCGATCGGACATGGGACATCTCCCGGCGGGCCCAGGCCGGATGCCCCGGCCCGATACCCAAAGACTATCACACAGACGGCGGCGGTGGGAGGGCATTGCGCGGAAAGCTCAAAGCAGCAAAGCTCAAAGCAGCAAATCAAGGCAGGATCGCCGGTTGCTCGTTCAAACACCAAAAGAAAACACCCGCGCCCACGCGCGGGTGCCTCGACCTCAAACCTCAGCCCTCAGTCCTCACCCCTTCCCGCTCACTCCCCGTCATCATGCGGCTTGTACGCCGCCACCACGGCGGCCTGAACCTGCGGCGGGGCGTGCTCATCATGGCTGTAATCCATCGTGAACGATCCCGCGCCGCCGGTCATGCTCTTGAGCTCATTGGCGTAGTTGTTCAGCTCGCCCAACGGCGCCACCGCCCGCACGACGCACGTGTCGCCACCCTGCACCAGCGAGTCCTGCACCCGCCCGCGCTTGGTGGACAGATGCCCCGCGATGTCGCCCATGTAGCGGCTCGGAGCCGTCACCTCCACCATCACAAACGGCTCGAGCAGCTTGGGCCTCGCCTTCGCCACCGCGTCGATAAAGGCCTTCTTGCCCGCGGTGATGAACGCGATCTCCTTGCTGTCGACGTCGTGGTACTTGCCGTCGTAGAGCGCCACGCGGATGCCCTGCATCGGATACCCCGCGAACGCGCCGGCGTCCAGCACCTGCTTTACGCCCTTCTCGACCGCCGGCCAGTACTGGCGCGGCACCGTGCCGCCGACGACCTCGGAGACGAACTCAAACCCGGTCGGATGGTCGTTGGGCAGCGGCTCGATCCGCAGGAAGACCTCGCCGAACTGCCCGGCGCCGCCCGTCTGCTTCTTGTGGCGGTGATGCCCGTCGGCCCGCGTGGTGATCGTCTCCTTGTACGCGACCTTGGGCTGGCTGGTGATCAGATCGATGTTGTACTGCTTCTTGAACTTCTCGCACACGACCCGCAGGTGCAGCTCGCCCAGACCACGCATCACCGTCTGGTTCGTCGCCGCGATGCGCTCGATCCGCAGGCTCGGGTCCTCGGCCATCATCTTGTGAGCCGCCGACGAGAACTTGGTCTCATCCGCCAGGTTCTTCAGCTGGATCGCCAGCCCGTACAGCGGCTTGGGCAAGGGCAGCGGGCGCAGGTGCACCGTGCTCGCCTCTGCCGCCTCGTGCAGGATGCCGTTGAAGTGCAGCTCATCCACCTTGCTGATCGCCGCGATCTCGCCCGGGCCGACCTCGCTCACTTCCACGTGGTCCTTGCCCTGAAGCTTGAACAAGTGCCCGACGCGGAAGGGCTTGTTGTTGTCGTCGATGTACAGCTCTTGCTTGTGCTTGATGGTGCCGCTGTGGACGCGGAAGATGCCCAGCTTGCCGACGAAGGCGTCGGTGGTGATCTTGAACACGTGCGCGATGACCTTGCCCTTCGGGTCGGGCCGCGGCACGTAGTCTTCTTCGATCGGCTGGCCGTTCTCGTCCTCGCCCTTGCGGATCTCAAGCTCGGGCGGCGAAACCTCCAGCGGGCTCGGGCACAGGCTCGCAAAGACGTGCAGCAGATCGTCCACGCCAGCGCCGGTCTTCGCCGACACAAAGCAGATCGGCACCAGGTGCGCCTCGCCCAGCGCCTTCTCGAACGCGGCGTGCAGCTTCTCTGGGTCAAACCCCGCGCCCTCGCCCTTCTCGAGGTACTCCATCGTCAGCTCTTCATCGACCTCGATGACCTGCTCGACGATGTTCTTGTGCGCCTCGTGCACGCTGGAGAAATCGGTCTGATCTCCCGCGCTGTCGTGCCCGTCGTGCTCGAACACGTTGATGACCTTCTTGCCCTTGAGCGTGGGCAGATTGATCGGCAGGCAGATGTTCCCAAACGTCTCGCGGATCTGGGCGACCAGGTCGGGCAGTCCGTCGGCGTTCTCCTCGATCTTGTTGATGATGATCATCCGCGGGATCTTGCGATCGCCCGCGACGGTCATGAGCCGCCGCACGGTGGAGTCGATGCCCTTGTGGGCATCGATCACCACGGCGACGGTCTCGACCGCGGGAAAACACGCGATGGCGTGCCCGAGGAAATCAACCAGGCCGGGCGTGTCGATCAGGTGGACCTCGTGGCCCTCGTAGTCAAAGTGCACGAACGCGGGCTGCAGCGAGTGCTTGTGATGCTTCTCCTCTTCGGTGTAGTCGCTGACGGTGTTGCCTTCTTCAACAGAACCGGCGCGGGTGAGCGCGCCGGTGGAGAACAAAAGCTTCTCGGTGAGTGTCGTCTTGCCGCTGCCGCCAGACCCGACGAGGCAGATGTTGCGCACGTCGGCGACGGAGCGGGCGGATGCAGATCCATGAGAATTGGACATGGGTTCCTTTCCGGCCGCCGGCGAGTGGGATGGTGCGACGCGCGGGTTGGTGATGGAACCGAAGAAGCCAGGAACCCGACGCCGAAGCCCGAAAGACTCGCGTGCGGCCCAATGGCCCTCGCCCAAGACAGATCGCGGAGCAACACACGCCGCGAGGTGTCGGAGGCGAGGACTCATCGCATTCTACCTGTTGCATCGGCCTCGTGGAAGGCCTGCAAGTGCGGATGTTGCACAGAAAGAAAGATCGCTTTGCCCGAGAATGAACTCGTTGGTAATCTGGTCGTATGGATGGGGTGTCGATGACCGAATCTGCCGGGGCCAAGACCTGTCCCGAGTGCGGCATCTCTCAAGACCGGGCCGTATCGCGCCGTGCGCTCGCCGGTTGGTGGTTGTGGCTTCCGATCGTGCTCGCTTTCGTATCGCTCGCGGTCTTGCTCGGACTCGGCGCTCGTTCGAAGGTCACGACACCGCCAACAGGCCCTCTGCCGCCGGATGGGATCGAACAGACTCGTGGGTTGCTGATTGCGCCGCTGCCGACATTGGGAAGTTTGCGCCGGCTCGCGGCGGACGGAAACGCAGATGTCGATTTGGCGTCAATTATCAACTGCGCAAGCGCCCGCACCGACTTTCCGATGCCCGACGAGTCGACGGTTCGCGTGTCGGCCGTCGAAGGGCTTCGGATCGCCGAATATCACCAAACTTCGTACGGCTGGCCTGTGAGGTTTGTCTCGGCCTCAGTACAACAGGGAGTCGACGTCCGCGAGCCCAACGCAAACGCAATCACTTTCAAGCCAATGCCCGCTCGTTGGACGTGGTCGTGGCGAGAGGTAGGGCGCTCGTGGCAGGACGCCGACGGTCGCCCTCGTACGATGCTCGTTCACTGGACCGCACTGTGCTTTGGAATGGTTATCGTCGCGTCTGCGGTGCTGGTTCGCGATGCGATTGATTCACGACATCGCGGTGTGCGCCGATGCGTGTTGTGGGGTGGGCTGATCCTGACGACCGCATCGCTCTCGATGCCGACACATGTCGGCAACAAGAGTTCGACCATCGGGTTGCCCATTGGGCAAGCCGCGCCCACAGGCTACAAACTCAGCGAACTGCGCGACGCCGCGAAGACAGCCGAGGGTCGAGCCGCATTCGCGATGGACGTCGCGTCGATCGTTGATCGCGAACTGGTCGCCGCATCTTCAAAGAGCGGTGTCTTCTACCGCCGAACGCGAGAGTTCGACGGCGGACCGCATGACTCTGGTCCCGTTCACACCGCAGCTCAAGTGCCGCGGGATGGTTGGCCGGACTCCACCGGAGTGCTCTTCTACGTCACCGCGCCTCCTACGACAGTTGCCAGCCGATCTGACCGTTGGGGCGAACAGGACCGATGGACGATTTCTAGGTGGGCTTGGAACGAGGCCCATCCTTTACGATCACTGGGACTCGAGGTCGGAGCTTCCCTGTTCAGTTGGTCTGTCCGCTGGACTCGCAATGTCGGTGGGACGAGCGAGAAGTGGATGCTCGCGGTGGATCGTCTATCAGAGTGGTTGGGATTGGCGCTGGTGATCCCGATTGGCGTGCTCGCATTGCGAGTTATTTGGTTCGAACGCCGAGTTTCCCGCCGGGTTGAACGCCGTCAGTGCGTCGGGTGTGGCTACTCACTGATCGGGCTGCCTCAGTCGCCGGAAAAAGCCCAGGCGTAGAAGCCTTACGGCCGCGAACAGATCGCAAGGCCCTTTGCAACGAACGGGCGATCGACGCGAGACGCGTACCCTTGCCTCCCATGCCCCCCCTCGTCACCCGCTTCGCCCCCTCTCCCACCGGACACCTCCACATCGGCGGCGCCCGCACCGCCCTCTTCTGCTGGGCCTTCGCCAAAAAGTCCGGCGGCCGCTTCATGCTCCGCATCGAGGACACCGACGCCGCCCGCAGCAGCCTCGAGTCCGCCCGCGGCATCATCGAGGACCTCCACTGGCTCGGCA
>ERZ1066133.220-NODE-220-length-31166-cov-8.987914_pt1 | contig 31166 bp, 26 predicted proteins | sample MGYA00382780_ERZ1066133 | MGnify/ENA primary metagenome ERZ1066133 (study PRJEB33369, sample SAMEA5778363) | biofilm metagenome | biome: Industrial cooling water; feature: Water cooling tower basin; material: Biofilm | place: United Arab Emirates | collected... | reverse complement strand
TTCTTCGCAGAGCTGGCGCTGCTGGTTGACCTTGATGGGGTAGACGCAGCAGTAGCTGCCGGTGTACTGGTGTTCCTTGATGGCGTTGTCGAAGGCCTCGCGGATCTCGGTGAGGCGGTGCTTGAGCAGGTCGCGGAGGCGGATGATGACGGGGGTGCCGATCTCGCGCTCGCGGAGGCCCTCGATGACTTCGTGGAGGTCGATCTGGCGCTTGGGGTCGCGCTCGGGCATGACGCAGAGGTGGCCCTCGGCGTTGACGCCGAAGTAGCCGCCGCCCCACTCGCGGATGCCGTAGAGCTTCTCGGCGTCGCTGACGTTGAAGGGGGCCGAGACCGGGACGGGCTCGTGCTGCTGGATGGAGACGGACTTGCCGCCATTGGAAGATCCGTTGGCGGGGTTCAGGTTCGAGCCGGTGCTGGTGAGAGTGGCCATCGGAGAGTGGGGAGGGATGGCGCGCGGGAGCGCGCTGGATGGGGGCAAGACAACGACCCAGATACGAAGACCCGAGCCGCGGGCTTCAGCCCGCGCGGCCGCCGTACACAGAAAGTTCGAGTGTCCAGCCTCCAACAGGTGCGATCGCCCGCGGCAGCTCAACGCCCATTCCGTCGTCGCTGGTTGGACATCGGCATCGAGGGAAGGAGGGGTGGGGGACGTCGCCACCAACCCGGAACAACCCAACGACCCGAGGAGCGCCACCAGCGCCGCCGTCGGCCGAAGAATCGCGGCACCAAAAAGATAGCGTGCAAGTCGGGGCGGTGAAAGAGGTTTGCGCTGTTTTTGTGTGAAGGCCCCGCTACTTCGGCGATGAAACCGGCGCGGCCGCGGAATCGGGCAGCCGCCAGATCCGGATCTCACCCTCGAGCGTCTCGGCTTTACCGGTCAGGATCTGGTGCCATCGCGACGCGACCGATCGGTCGCCGAGTCCGGCGATCCAGCGCCCATCGGGGCTGGCGACGGGGTTGCGGTAGCCCATTAGGATCGCCGTGGATGTCTTCAACTGATAGGTCTTGGAGCTGTCGTTCAAGTCCCCGACGCTGGCCAGCCCGGGCGACATCGGGACGACGCTGCTCTGCGACGTTTCCGGGTTCCACGCCAGCACTTCGGAGTCCGGTTGCTCGATCGGACGCCCTGTCGCGAAGTCGATCGCTTCGTCACCCCCGGACATCTTGGTTATGACGATCGCGCTGCCGTCGCGGTTCAGCCGCGCGTACTCCACCGTGCCCTGCGGCCCGCGATTGACGAGCCGGGAGTGCATCTGCGACTCGGCTCTCCAAACGATCTCCTCCAGCGGCATGCCCGTGCGATCCCAAGAAGTGGTCCGGACAAGCCAACGGAGCGTCTCCACGTCTCCGACCGACTCGAACGCGCGCACAAGCCCCAGACGCCCATCGGACCGCGGGAAGGGCAATTCAACGACGGTCGTGAACGCGCCGGTAACAAGGTCCACAGCCTCGAGCGAAGCAACCTCCCGTTCTCTCTCGTACGAATCGCGCTGCACCAGCACGCGATCTTCGCCGAGGAATCGGTGCAACCGTAATCGCCCCGTGCTCGGCCACGAGGCCTTGGGGTGACGCAGGACCCGAGAAGCCCCCGTGGCGGTGTCCAGAACGACCAGTCCATCGGGGCCGTCGCTCGACAGAACCAGTCTCGTGCCGCCCGGCGAGGCGAACCCACCGGTCCGCGGCGTTCCCGTCGCAGGCACTCCGCGGAACCGTCGCACTGAGCCGTGCTCAGGATCGATCCGCCAGTACGCGAACGACTGAACCACGAACGACGGCACGCGGCGCTGCAGCGCCCACGACCCCAAAATGTTCTGCAGACCAGCGATTGGCCATGTCGGTTCGGACATGCCCGGCGCACGAAGATGCGCCCGAAGCCCGCTGAGGGACAGCAATGGCAGCAGCAGAATAAGCGGCGTCGTGACAAGCAACCAAGGCAGCCGCCGCACCCACCCCCTCCGTCCCCGCACTGGCACACGCCGCGTCCGCACGCCGCACTCCGGACACTTCGCCTTCGCCGACGCCCATTGCACCCGCCCGCGCTCATCGAACGCCAACTGCGGCTTGGTCAATTGGTGGTTGCACTTGCGGCAGTACCTTCGCCCCGCCTCCCGCGGCGTGCGTCGCACGTGCAGCAAACGCCGCACGAGCACGATCAAGACCACCAGCCACACGCCCACCATGATTTCCGGCGCGTGCCACGTGAACCAGCGGCCCCAGGTCGCGTTCCACACCGGGACCGCGGCGTAGAGCACCGGCTTGCCGTTCTGCAGGGCGAACTGCAGCTCCGCGTGCGCCACCTCGCCGGTCAGCGTCGGCCCGAGCGGGATCGTGTGAATCGGTTCGAGTGTTTCTGGCATTCCCACCCCGCGATCAACTCACGTCGGTTGACAGCCGCCGCCGATTGCGGCGTGACCGATCCGGTTCGTGCGGATCACCCGAAACAGTATCGACGAGCAACGCCCGGGACCGCCTTGGAGGCGACCTTCTACTTCACGACTTCCAGCAGGTACACGAAGTAGCAGTTCTCGTATTCGCTCTTGCCCGTCGTCGGCCAGTGCATCGAGTGCCCGCCGATGAGTTTGCTCGGCACCGGCACCCAGACGCCGACCTGCTCGTGCTCCAGCACCTTCAGGCCCGCCGCCTCGACGCGGGCGCGGAACGACGCTTCGGTGAAGAGGTGGATGAAGTGCTTGTTCGGGCCCTTGGTCTTGACCTTCTTGCAGTGGCCGTTGGCGACGGTGACCATGATCCTGGCCCCCTTCACGCAGACCCGGCGCAGTTCACGGAAGGCTTTGTCCACGTCGGGCACGTGCTGCAGCATTTCGACGCACGCGACCATGGTCACGCAGTCGTCGGGCAGCGGGATGTCCTCGATCGAGGCGAGGCAGAGGTTCACTCTGCGGTCGCGCTTGAGGACGCGCCGGACCTGGAACTCGCTCAGGCCGAACTCGATCGCGTTGTACGCGAGGTCGTTGGGCAGGAAGCGCCGCAGCGACATATCGCCGGGGCCGCACTCCAGGAAGACGGTGGTGGTGTCGGCGTAGCGGCGCATCCACCGGGCCAGGCGGTACTGCAGGAACTGGTGTCCGAGGATGTTCTCGCTGGCGCGGCGGAGGGGCCAGAGCAGGGTCTTGATGGCGCTCTTGAGGCCCGAGTTGGGCCGGATGCCGGCCACGAAGGAGTTCCAACCCGCTTCATCGCTGCGGTTGACGGCGAGAGACGGGCTGACGGGGATGTGCACGCCGAGCACCTCGACGGAGTTCGTCGTGCGCCACGCGAGCCGCCCGTGGAAGTCGAGAAAAGGAGGCATGAGGAGACGGTGGGGCAGTGGGAGTCGTAGGGCGTCGGGTGGTGGGGGTGGAGGGGAGGCGGCGCGATCGGGCGGGAGGAAGCTCCCGCGGCTACTGGCCGTACTGCGCGTCGGCGGGTGTGTAGCCGTCGTCGGCGAGCGGCACATCGGGCAACTCGGTCGCGACCGGCAGCGGCTCGCCGGAGAGCTCGCGATCAAACTCGCGCTGGCGGGCGCGGGCGCGCTCGTCGAAGAGGATCTTGCCGAGCACGATCCAGTAGTAGAACGGCGTCGGCTGCCCGATGATCGAGCCCTGCTTGAGTGACGTCATGAAGGCAAAGACACAGGTGCCAACCCACGCGGCGACCGTGCCGCGAGCGACCGGGTCGTCACCCCAGATCCGGATCATGTCGCGTCCGTAGCGGTAGGTGTAGTAGAGCGCGATGCAGAAGAAGGTGAAGCCGAACAGGCCGTAATCGAGCAGCGCCTCGGCGGCGATGTTGTGCGGGTAGTCGATGAGCGAACCCGTGAAGAACGGGAAGCTGTTGGAGCCCTTGCCGACGACCCACGCCGCGGGATCACTCAGGAAGACGTTGAGCGCCGTGCTGAGGCGTTTGCCACGGTCTTCGGTTGCTTCACCGACCAGGTTGCCGGTCCAGCGCCGCGTCGCTTCCTCGCTCATGGCGACGGTAAAGGTGAGGTAGATCAGGAGCAGGAGGAACCCGATGCCGGCGGCGACGCCGAGGAACTGGCTGGCGTTCTTCACCTGGCGGGCGATGGGGTACATGGTCACCGCGATGAACACCGCGAAGATGATCTGTCCGCGGGAGCCCGAGACGACCGCCAGCGCCAGCCCCAGCGTCAGGCCGGCGATCGTGAACACGAAGCCGAGGCGGCCTTTATCGCGGAAGTTCATGAACGCGGCGCAGATCATCATCATGCCGCCGGTATCCGCCAGGGCGAGGGGGTTGGACGTGAAGTCCGTGACGCCGTAGGTCTTGCCGAGGTTGATGATGTAGCGACCGCCGACCCATTCGGCCGAGGGGTTGAACAGGAACAGCATCGTCACGATGGCGCCGAGGAGCACGGTCAGAAACAAGCCCTGTCGCAGCTCGTCGAGCGAGGAGAGCAGGAAGGGGTAGACGCACAGGAAGACCACGAGATACGGGATCGCGTCGACGTACATCCGCATCGCCGTCGTCGGGCTGGGCGTGTAGAGCAGCCCGAACGTGACCATCACGTAGAGCGCGATGGTGGACCACATGATCGGGTGGAACGCGGTCTTGATCGACAGGTCCTTGCGGGTCGCCTTGTACAGGACCGCCATCGCGCCGATGGCGGCGATGCCCGCCGACAGGTGCGGGCCATAGAGCACCAGTTGCGGGAAGTACCCCTGCAGCACCTGCTTGAACGGGAACATGAGGTTGATGAGCGCGAACGCCCACGCCGGCCTCGCGATCGAGTAGACCGAGATCACCAGCAAGGCGAAGATGGCAAGAACGCCCAGAAGTTGGGTCATGGCTCAGCGGGCCAGCACCGCGATGCCGCGGCTTCGCCCGAGAACGATATCGGTCGCTGCGGTCCCCCGGTTCGGCGGATTGCAGGGAAGGTCCAAAAGTGAGTCTTTGGGTGGGGTGTCCGTTTGGTCCCGAGGCGGTCGTTCAGACATCGGCGAAGCGACGGTGGCGATGGGCCGGAGTCCGGGCCGCCCGGTTGGCCGGCGAACGCCGGGGACGATGGCCCAAGCGGCCGGTCCCCTTGGCCGGCAGCGGATCGACAAGTTCTTTCCGTGCCGGGACTTCGGAATGTGGATCCGGTGCCACCACCGGCGCGATCAACGCGGCGGACGGGGCGGCGGGCGCGGCTTCTCGAGGCGGGTGCCGGACCGGGGCCGCCGCGGCGACCTTGCGATCCGCCTGCCAGACCGCGAAGCAAAGGACCGGGAGCACAAAGGCGCCGAGAATGCCGCCGAGCTGCCAGGTGGAGAGCAGCGGAAGCGTCTCGGGCTGAACGTAGTACCAGACGAGCGTCGCGCCGGCGAGAAGCGTGAGCCCCCCGACCGCAGCGACACCGGCGAAACGAACTGAACGAACGACCTGATCCATGGTCTTGTACAACAAAGCGGGCCTGCCGCGGGAAGCTCGATCGATGCGCCGACGCGTCAGCGTCGTCGGAAGAGCAAATCTACCAAGGAACCCGCGCGGATTCAATCGATCGAAGCGCGCAAGCATTCAACTCCAGATTCTCTCGAAGATTGTGTTGTGGATTTTGTTCCGGTTGCCGTTCGCGCGAAGTTGTGGTGCGAACGCCCCACCGTTCGAGCGGGCGCGTCGCGGGGTGAATCCTCCATCGCAAGAATCGGAATACATTGGAGGACATGGACATACGCGAGCACATCGCCGGGCGAGCCGCGGGATTCAACGCCCGTGCGGTGTCCATGGGCCCGATTTCCAGACTTTTCCTGATCGTCATCGCGATTTTCGCCGCGCTGCTGTTCCTCATCCTCGCGATCCCGATGCTGCTGATCGGTGCGATCGTGCTCGCGGTGCTGCGGCTTTGGCTGCGCCTCAGGCGCTGGTGGGCGGGCGACCCCACGCGATTCCGCCCCGGTGCGGTGGACGATGAGGGGCGGCGGAACGTCCGCGTGCGGGTACCCCACGAAGGTTGATCGCAACGGGTGTGGGCGTGAACCTAGAGCCCGTGTTCACCCTGGTCGACGAGTCGCCGGGGGATGAAGGCGACCATGACGCCGCTGACGAACAGGACGGCGGCGAAGATCGCGGCGGTGGTGGTCAGGCTGCTGGTGAGGCCGAAGATCCACTGAGCCAGCGGCGGACCGACGAGCGCCAGCGACCACGCGCCGCCCATCATGAGGCCCGATGCCAGCGTGGTGCGGTGGGGGAGCAGGCGCTGAGCTGCGGCGATCGAGAGCGGGATGGTGCCCGCGTAGGCGCCGCCGACGAGGACGCAGAGGGTGAAGCCGACGCCGAAGCTCGGGCTCGCGGGCATGGCGAGCACCGCGAGAGAGCCGACGCAGGGAGTGACGATCATCGCGAGGCGAGAGCGTGACGCGGGGACCAGTCCGCCGATGAGCAGGCCGAAGACGCCCATGCCGATCGCCATGGCCGCCTGCAGGGGTCCGTTCACGCGGCTGGCGTCGTGCCGCAGCTCGGTGGTGAGCAGGTCGGGGAGGGTGGAGGCGGTCACGCCGCCGATGCCGTGCTTGCCCAGGACGTGGATCTCGCTCCAGCGCACCAGCACCTGAACCATGGCCATGTTCACGATGAAGCGCAGGGCGTTGCTGGCGTAGAGCACCCAGACCGCGGCCCAGCGGGCGGCGCGTTCCTGCTCGGGGAGCGCGTGATGCGAATGAGCCGCGTGGGCGTGGCGGTGGGCCGAGTCGTGCGTGGCCCAGGCCAGCAGCACGGCTGTCAGCGATGCCGGGACAAGTCCGACGAGGAAGGACTTGATGCCAAGGACCTCGGCCCAGATCGGAGCGGTGAACGCCCCGGCGGCACCGCCGAGGATGCCCGCGGCGAAGAAGATCGAGACTCCCATGGAGCGTCGGCGTCCGGACAGGTGTCCCATGACCGCCGCGGCGGGTGGATGGAACGCGCCGATGCCCGCCGCGCCCAGGACCTGCAGGATGAGCAGCTTCCAGAACGAATCGGCGAACCCGATGAGACCGATGGCCAGTGCGGCCACCATCAGCCCGATGGTGCCCAGCGAACGGGTGTCGCGTTTGTCGCCGATGAGCGCGACGACGGGCTGGATGATGCCGCTGGCGAGGGACCCGGCCGCGACCAGGGCCGCACCCTGCGCGGGCGTCATCGACGCCTGTTCCTCCAGGACGCTCAGGAGCGGGATGACCAGGGCGGAGAAGAAATCGACCACGCCGTGGGAGAAGGCGATGGCACCGAGTCGGGCCCGCACCCGAGCGGCCCGGGACGCGCGTGCGTCGGACGGGGGGATGACGGTGCCGGCGGGAACGTCGGCCGGAACAGATTCGGCGTTGGTGGAGAGCGTGCTGATGGAAGGTCCCTTGGCGTGATTGTTCGCCGTCTTCGAGTCCCCGGATGAGGGGCGGGATACGGGGAGGGGAGAGGGGCAGATGGCAAATGGCAAATGGCAAATGGCAAAGGGCCAAAGGGCGAAAAGGGGATGGAGCCGGATGGCGTCGGGACGGGTTGTTTGTTGGTGCGTGCGGTGGCTTGGGGTGCTCGGCTGCTCGACGGGCGTCGTTGCCGCTTGATACGCTCATTTGCCATTTGCCATTTGCCATTTGCCATTTGCCATTTGGCCCTTTCCCTACCCTCCCGCCATGGCCAAGAAAGCCGCTCCAGGCAAGATCCCCGACGCCTCCTGCCGCATGGTGTTGCTGGCGGGGTCGGATCAGTTCATTGCCGGTGAGCACACCGCGGCTTTGCTCGACAAGCTGGAGGCTGCTCACGGCGCGGTGGACACGCTGACGTTCGATGGGGTGTCGGCGTCGGTCGCCGAGGTGCTGGACGAGTGCCGCAGCTTCGGGCTGATGCAGCAGCACAAGATGGTGGTGGTGGACAACGCCGATCAGTTCGTGAAGGGCGACAACCGCACGCTGGTGGAGCGGTACGCGCAGGACCCCAGCGACGGCGCGACGCTGGTGCTGCGGTCCGCGAAATGGAACGCCGGCAAGCTCGACGACATGATCAGCGACGTCGGCACGATCGTGAAGTGCGACGAGGTGGACGACGCGACGGCGGCGACCTGGGCGATGCGGCGGGCGGAGAAGCGGTATCAGGCGAAGCTCGACGCCACCGCGGCGGCCCAGCTCGTGCAGCGGGTGGGGGCGGAGCTGGGGCGTATCGACAGCGAGCTGGCGAAGCTCGCGGTCGCGGGCGACAACCCGGGCGTGATTACCGCGGCCCTGGTGCAGCAGTTCGTGGGCCGCTCGCGGGAGGAAGAGGTCTGGGACATCCAGTCCACGCTGCTGGGCGGATCGGTGCCGCGGGCGGTGGCGCACGTGCGCGACCTGATCGAGGTTTCCAAGCAGCCGACGGTCATGATCTCGTGGGCGATGACGGACCTTGCCCGCAAGGTGCACGCGGCGTCGCGGGGTGCGAAGGCGGGCGTGAACCCGTTTGAGCTCGCCAAGGCGCTGAAGCTGTGGGGCCCGAGCCGCGACGCGATTCTGAACATCGCCCGCAAGATCAACCCCGACGCGGCGGCGGGTCTGCTGGACGCGTGCGTGAAGGCGGACATCAAGCAGAAGACCGGTCTGGGCGACCCGCAGCGGACGCTGGAAGTGCTGGCGATGCGGTTCGCGCGGACGTGCGTGTGAATGGTGCCGTCGGTCCGCCGCGGCTTTGCACGGCGCGACGGAGGCGGACGGGAGCGAGGGTCGCAGACCGGTGGCACCTTCCACCGACACCCAAAACGAAAACACCGGAGCCGCGGGCTCCGGTGTTTGTCATGAACGGCTGCTTGAGACTTAGGCCGGGCGGATCTCGATGAAGCTGCTGACCGAGGCGATGTCGGGGGCGACATCGAGGGTGTAGGTCATCTTCCACTCAGCGCCCTTGGCGACGCGGACGACCTTGGCCGGGGTCTCGCGGCTGACCCACTGGCGGTTGCCGCGGTTGTAGATGGTGATGCGCTGACGACGCTTGGTCTGGGCGCGGGCGAGGGCCCGACGGTTGTCGGGGTCGCGGCGCATGAGGCGCTCGATGGTCGAGATTTTGCCCGTCGCGCGGGGGACGGCGTTCACGGTGCAGATCACGTTCTGGCCGGGCTTGAGGCTGCTCATGGATCGATCCTTGCAAACGACCGGCGGGGCCGGACCCCACCATTGGGTCGAGATGATAGGCAAGACCCGACCGGATTTCGAGGGTAAGACTCCCGGGTGTCATGGCTTGGCTGCTCGGGAACACGCCGCGCCGCGGCCGCAAATGGATGTCGCATCACGGGTTGGACCCGAGCGGCGAAGCCGTGGCGCCGGATCGTTGCCGGGCCCGATCTTCCTCGAACCGCCGCCCTCCAACCGCGACTCTCCCCCTAGACTTCTCTTCCTTTAGCGAGTACCCGATGTCTAACGAGAATACCGGCCAGAACCCGACCGCTCCGCAGTTGCCTCCGTTCCACCCCGAGTGGCCGCACCATGCCAAGCCGAAGATCCGCGCCCTCCGCGGGTTCGGCGCTCAGATCGGCAACCAGCAGGCGATGGGCCTCGCGGACGCGAAGCAGATCACCGACCGGATTGTGGTTGCCGCCCCGGCGATGCAACTGGTGCTGCCGCTGATGAACGGGGAGCGGACGGTGGACCAGATCTGCGCCGAGGTCGGGCGCGGGCTGTCGAAGGACATCCTCGGGCAGTTCGTTGCGCAGCTCGATGATGCGGGTCTGCTCTTTGGGCCGCGGTTTGACGCGATCATCCAGCAGATGCGGACGGACTTTGACTCGGCCCCGATCCTGCCGCCGGCGACGACCGCGAACTTTGTGGATTCGCTGGTGATGCAGGAAGTCGCCCGCGAACTGAACATGCCCGAGACGCCGCCGGAGGATCAGGCGGAGCTGCAGAAGCTGCAGCGCCAGGTGCAGGAGAAGGCGGCGTCGCTGCCCGACAGCCGCAAGGACGAGATCGGCGCGACCAAGCTCCGCGAGCTGATGGAGGCGTGGATCGCCAAGGCGCTGGAGAATGCCGAGAAGCCGAGCTTTGACAGCCTGCCCAAGGCGGTCATCGCGCCGCACATCGACTACGGCCGCGGCTGGATCAACTACGCCAGCGTCTGGGGTCGGCTGCGGGTGGTCGATCGCCCCGACCGCATCATCATCCTGGGCACGAACCACTTCGGCGACTCGACGGGCGTCTGCGGCTGCGACAAGGGCTATCGCACGGTGCTGGGCACGTGCGAGCTCGACGACCGCCTGGTGCAGACGCTCAAGGCCAAGCTGGGCGCCGGGAACTCGGAGCTGCTGTTCCAGCATCGCTTCGATCATGAGCGCGAGCACTCGGTGGAGCTGCAGATCCCGTGGCTCCAGCACTGCTTCGGCCCCGACGAGATGGGGCAGTTCCCCAAGGTCTTCGGGGCTCTGGTCCATGATCCCGCGGTGAACAACGGCGAGAGCTACGACGGCAAGGGCCTGGGGCTGCAGCCCTTCGTGGACGCGCTGCGGGCGACGCTGTCGGAACTGCCCGGCAAGACGCTCATCGTGAGCAGCGCGGACCTGTCGCACGTCGGCCCGGCGTTCGGCGATCAGCAGAACCCCGGCGGCGATACCAAGGAAGCCGCGGACTTCCGCAACAAGACCTTCGGCCACGACAAGGAACTGCTCGAACTCGTCCGCACCAACAAGCCCGATGATCTCATCGCGTCGATGGCGTGGCAGCAGAACCCGACCCGCTGGTGCAGCACCGGGTGCCTGGTCGCGGCGCTCAAGATCACCAACCCGGAGCGGGTGGAGATGTTGAACTATTCGGCGGCGGTGGACAACACCGGGGCCGGGATGGTCAGCAGCGTGTCGGGCGCGATGTTCTGAGGAAGTCTGAAGGGGTGAGGTCTGAGGGGTGAGAAGGAGATGGGGGCGGGGCCTTCCCGGCCCCGGCGTCGATCGCTGCACGAGCACCAGTAGGACCGGCCTCCGGCCGGTCTTTTTATATGGTGCCCGTGATGCAGAGCGAACTGAGAAGACGCACGCTGCTCCGAACGGCCGAGAGTTCGGTCCGACTGGAGTCGGCGGGGCCTGGAAGGCCCCGCTCCCGTTCATTTGCGCGTCTTCTTGAACTCCTCGATCGCCCGCGCCGCTTTCTTCTTGAGGTGCGGCTCGGTCTGGCCGGCGGCGATGGTTTCGAGCATTGTCAGGGCGGAGGAGTAGTCGACGGCGCGGGACCAGGCCGCGGACAGCTCGATGAGATCCTGATCGAGCTGCTCGGGGCGGAGGTTGTCGCGGAGGGTGTTGAGCACGTCCTTGTCGGGCGGCGCGGCGCGGCTCTGGAGGGCCGGGCCGGCCGAGAGCCAGAGCAGGTCGCGGAGCATGCTGGTGTCGGTGGAGCGGTCGTCGCTTCGGACATCGGCGAGGCGGAAGCAGGCGATGGCATCCTGCGTGCGACCGGTGCGGAACAGCGGGGCGATCGCGACGCGGGCGGCGGCGGGTGTGACGGCGCTGCGGCGGTCCTTGAGCAGGGCGGCGGCGAGCTTGGCGGCGGACTCGGAGTTGCCGTCGAGGACCAGGCCCCGCAGGGCCGCGGCGAAGTCACCGGATTTGACCGCGGCCGCGGCCTCGGTGCCGACGGGCGAGAGGTTCGCGAGCGCCGGGGCGTCCTTGCCGCGCGGGCCTTGTGCGCCGGGCGCCACGGTGGCGAGGGGGTCGCCGACGACGGTGAGTTTCCACGTCGGACCGGCATCGTTGCGGCACGCGCCGGCGAAGCTGGCGCCGAGCGCGAGCAACGCCGCGACCCGCGGGCAGGGGGTGAAGCCCTGCAGCATCGGTTCGTTGGTGCTGCCGTAATAGAGATACGCGCCGCGTTCGAGCCAGCGACCGCCGAGCGTGTTGCGCGACATCGGCGACTGCATCGACCACGAGTGGACGAAGTGCACCGCGGCGGGGCGGAGCAGCCACGGCAGGTCGCCGCAGTACGCCAGCCCGCCGTCGAGTTCGAAGAAGTCGGCGTTGCCCTTGGTGTTGACGAAGATCAGGCCGGTGTCCAGAGTCCTGCGTGCCTCGGCGCGCCACAAAGCCGGTGACGCACCGGGTGTTTCGAAGACGGTGGTCTTGAGCTGGATCTGCTCGAATGCCGCCTTGCTCTGCGTCAGGCTGAACATGCTCCACGGCGCGCTCTTGGGGTAGCTGTCGAAGAGCCAGGCGCTGTCGGCTTCGAGGAACAGGGCGCACATCGCGCGGTACGCGGCTTCCTGCGGGTTGCCGAAGATCTGTCCCGCCCACGCCCAGCGGTTGGGGGCCTCGGGGCGCAGGCGCCCGAGGCGGTCCATCGTGGCGCGGGCTTCTTTGGGAGTGATCTCGAAGACGTTCGGGAGCGATGAGCAGATCGTTATGGCGTCGATCGTGTCGCCCAGGTCGCTCCAGGCAAGTCCGGCGCGGGAGACGATGTCTTGCAGGTGCTTGTCGAGTGCGGCGGCGCCCTCGGCGGTCCACCACTTGTGCAGATCGCGAGGGGCCAGATCGTCGCCGACCCACGCGAGCAACTGACCGCGGCCGGCGGCGAGCGCCAGCGCCGCCGTCCACGCTGGATCGCTCTCGTTCGCGACGACGACGCCCGGCGGGGTGTGAGCCGCGGCACGCCACGCCGCCTTGAGCGCTTCGGGGTCGGCGCCCGGGGCGGACCATGACGCGGAGAGCGCGTCGTGGATGCGATCTCGGTTGGCGCTCCACGCGTTCGTGGCCGACGCGGCGGCGAAGCGGACCACCCGATCGGGCGCAAACGCCCGCACGAAGCGGGCGATGTTCTCCTGCGATTGCACGGAGTTGTCGTCGATCAGCACCGGGAACCGCTGGGTCGGGGTCCACTGCTTGATGGCCTCGCAGTAGCTCGCGCCGTCGCGGACGATCACGACGGTTGACAGGACGGTTGACTTCTTCTGAAGTTCACGCACGCGCTGCCCGAGTGCAACCGCGGCCTTCGCGGCGGGTGGCGGCTCGCCGGGACGCGAGACGGGCGTGGGCACCGGAGGCGTTGCCTGCCCCAGGGCGAGCGGCGCGATCAGCAGGGCGAGCGGCATCGGGTGTTTCACGGGTGGATGGTATGAAGAAGGCATCAAGGCATCGAGGCATCCGGGCATCGAGTGAAAGACCAGTGATATGCTGATGCTCTCGTGGCACCGAGGAGATCTGCGATGGCGAAGAAGTCCAAGAAGTCGGCCAAGAAGCCCGTCAAGAAGGCAGCGAGAAACGCTGCAAAGAGCGCTCCTAAGCGCGATCCGCTCGCGCCGGTCCCGGCGAAGACCGGGCCGGGTCCGTCGCCGATGGAGTTGGGCGCCAAGCTCGTCGCCGACTTCAACAGCGGCAAGATGGAGATGACGGGGGCGTGGTCGAAGGACATTGTGTCGATCGAGGGGATGGGCGTCTTGATGGCGTGGCACGGCCGCAAGGCGGTGGACGCGAAGAACGCGTGGTGGATGTCGGATCACATCGTGCACGGGGCCCGCGCCGAAGGGCCGTACGTGGGCGCGACGGGCTTTGGCGTGAAGTTCGAGATGGACGTCGAGACCAAGAGCACCGGCAAGCGCGAGAAGATGGTCGAGATCGGCGTCTACACCGTCAAGAACGGCAAGATCGTGCAGGAAGAGTTCATGTACTTCTGCGGCTAACGATCAGTGGGACCGGCCTCCGGCCGGTCTTCCTGCCTGCCATCTGACGAACCGGACTGACGCCTGGTGCACGGAGATGGTGGACCGGCTAGAAGCCGGTTCTACTGCGTTGCTCGACCGGCTGGAAGCCGGTCCTACTGACTGCCTTTTCGGCGCTCGCGTTCGACGCTGATCGCCTTGATCGCCTTGCCCAGCGATTCGTCGAGGTTCTCGTTGACGAGGAAGAGGTTGTACACGCCGCAGTTGCGGGCGTGCTCGATCTCGGCCTTGGCCTGGGCGAAGCGTTTCTGGATCGCGGCCTCGTCCTCGCGCTTGCGGCTGCGGAGGCGCTGGAGCAGCACCTCTTCGCTCGGCGGCAGCACGAAGATCGCGTAGGCATCGGGAATCTGCTTTTTCACCATGATCGCGCCGACGACGTCGATCTCGAGGATGACGAGGCGGCCGCGCTTGAGCTGTTCGAGCACCCACGCCTTGGGCGTGCCGTACTTCTTGCCGTAGACACCCGCCGTCTCGAGGAAGCCGCCCTGGGCCTTCATCGCCTCGAACTCGGTATCGTCGCAGAAGTGGTAATCGACGCCCTCGACGTCGATGCCGGTGGACTTGCGAGTGGTCCAGGAGACGGAGAAGACCGAGTCGGGGATGGACCGCTCGATGCCGCGGGTGATGGTGGTCTTCCCGACGCCCGAGGGGCCGGAGATGATGACGACCATGCCGTCGTCGGTGTCGGTGGGCAGACGATGAGCCGGGCCGGGGAGGTTGGAAGCGGGATGGTGGGCGTCGGTCGACATCGAAGAGTCCGTGCAGAGCCGCAAGGCTATGCAAAACCCCGGGCTGGTGCGCCGGTACCGACAGGGATTCAATCCGGGCGGGTAGACGGAACGGCCGCGGCATGGAAAGACCGCGAAGAAAGGCACACATGCAAGAGGCGTTCGACAGCGAACAGTTCCGGGCGGCGGGTCACCGGGTGATCGACGCCCTGGCGGATCACCTGCGGCGGACGGGCTCGCGGGAGGGTCCCGTCCTGCCGTGGCGCGATCCCGTGGCGGCCGTCCACGACTGGGGGCCGCCTCCCAGCGAGGGCGGCGGGTTGGACGAGGGCCTCGCGACGCTGGCACGCTGGGTCGAAGCGTCGAATCACCTGCACCACCCCGGGTATGTCGGGCATCAGGTGCCGCCGGCCCTGCCCCTGGCGGCGCTGGCCGACGCGGTGGTGTCGCTGATCAACAACAGCATGACGATCTTCGAGATGAGCCCCGCGGGTGTGCCGGTGGAGAACGCGGTGGTCCGCTGGATGTGCGGCGCGCTGGGTTTCGGACCCCACAGCGGCGGCGTCCTCTGCGACGGCGGATCGATCGGCAATCTCACCGCGCTAGTCGCGGCCCGCGAAGCGGTGGTGGGGAGTCACGCGGGCGAGACCGGCCATCAACGGCTCGGCGTGCTCGCATCGGATCAGGCCCACTACTGCATCGGGCGTGCTGCACAAGTGATGGGCTGCGAGTTCGTGCCGGTCGCCAGCGATGCGGCGTACCGGATGGACGTCCCGGCGCTGGAGCGCGAGCTCGATCGGCTCGCGCGCGAACGCGTCCGCGTCTTCGCGATCGCCGCCAGCGTGTGCAACACACCAACCGGCTCGTTCGATCCGCTCGAACCGATCGCGGACGCGTGCGAGAAGAAGGGTCTGTGGCTCCACGCCGACGGCGCGCACGGCGCGAGCGTGGTGCTGTCGGAGCGGCACCGGCACCTCGTCCGCGGCATCCAGCGGGCCGATTCCGTCACATGGGACGCCCACAAAATGCTCATGATGCCCTCGCTCGTGACCGGCGTGCTCTTCAAGCGGGGCGACGCGGCGTGCGAGACGTACGCGCAGCGGTCGTCGTACCTCCTGGACAAATCAGCTAAAGAAGAGTGGTTCAACCCCGCGCATAAGACCATCGAGTGCACGCGCCGGAACATGGCCGTGCCGCTGTACGTGGCGCTGCGGGCCTACGGCGTGCGCACGTTTGCGGAGCACATCGACCACACCGTCGCGCTCGCGCGGCAGTTCGCCGCGGAGGTGCAAGCCAGCGGCGACTTTGAACTGGCACTCGACCCGCCGCTGAACATCGTGTGCTTCCGGTATCGACCCTCGGGAATGTCGGACGGAGCAGCGCTCGACGAGCTGCAAGCACGGCTGCGCGAGCGCGTGTTGCACTCGGGAAGGTTCTATGTCGTCAAGACCCGGCTGCGTAGCGGGCTCTTCCTGCGGACAACGTTACTCAACCCGCGGACAACCATTGGAGATCTGCGCACGCTTCTGGAGACCGTGCGTGCCGCTGCCGCGAGCGGGAACGACGAGCGGGGACAGTGAACGGATCTGACCGCCGGTCCATTTCTGGATCGCCTGCACGTCTCGACTCGCGCTGAACGTGCGGCGTGTCGGTCCGTCGGTCATGGTCGTGGGGCTTGCACGCTCGGATAGGCTGAAGACTGCCACGAGGGCCTATCCATGCGCCTCCCGCTCATTGTTGCCGTGCTCATCGGTTTCGCCGTGTCAGCCCGTGCCGCGGTCCTGCCGCGCCACGCGTTCACCTACCAGGGCGCGCTCAGCGACGCTGGGGCCGCCGCCAACGGAACCTACGACCTGCGTTTCACGTTCTATCCCGTGGCGTTCGGCGGCTCGCCGGCCGGCGCGTCGGCGTGCGCCGACAACGTTCAGGTCACCGCCGGCGTCTTCACCGTCGTTGTGCCCCTTTTCAGCCCGGCCTCGGGCGAGGCGTGGCTGAACGTCGAGTTCCGCAAGGACACCGGGCTGGGCTGTTCGGACAACTCCGGTTGGACCGCGGTCGAGCCGCGCCAGCGACTGCAGCCCACGCCGCAGGCTGTGTACGCGCTCGCGCTGGCCCAGGACGTCCCGACCATCCCCGGCGCGGTCCGATTCAACGCGTCCACCCGCACGTTCGAGGGCTTCGACGGTCAGTGGTGGCGCGAGTTCACAACCAGCGACCCGATCCTGCCCGAGAACGTCTTCGTCACCTCGTCGGTCGCACAGACGAACTTCACGGTGCCCGAGGGCGTCACCACCCTCTTCGTCGAACTCTGGGGCGGCGGCGGGGGAGGCGGGCACGCGGGCACCGCCGCCTTCGCCAGCAGCGCCGATTGCGGCACCCTCGCCCTTCGCGCCGGTGGCGGCGGTGGTGGTGGCAGCGGCGGGTTCATCCGAGCCTCGCTCGAAGTCACTCCCGGGGAAACGCTCACCCTGTTCGCCGGCGTGTTCGGGCTTCCCGGGCTGACACGAGGCTCCGCCGGCGGCGACGGCGGCGTCACCAGCATCCGCCGCGGCACCACCGTGCTGCTCGCGGCTCCCGGCGGCAAGGGTGGAGGCGGCGGCACGAACAAGGTGCCGGTCAATGCCAGTTCCTGCGGTCTACTGCCCGCGGCCAGCGCCGGTGGCGCGGGCGGTGCGGCGGGCACGCTCAGCGCCCCGGGAAAAGTTCTGTTCACCGCCGAGGGCAATGTCGGACTAGCCGGTCGCGGGCCACGATACACGACCGGCCCGTGTACGCCCGACACCTGCGCCGGCGACGGGGGCGTCGATGTGTTCAACGGCCTGATGCTCGACCTGCCGCCCACGCGCGGCGCCGGGGGTGATGGTTCCAAGTCGGCCGCGACGCCGATGTCCGGACAGAACGGCGGCATCCGCCTCTCGTGGTACTAGCTGGTACGAGCGCCGACTACGGACAGAGCAGCCGGTCGTACGCCACCACGAAGATGGTGAAATCGGTGTCGTCGACCAGGCCGTCGCCGCTCAGGTCGGCGGGGCAGGTCGGCGGCATCGCGGGGTCGGCGCAGTCGAGCAGGTTGTACGCGGCGGCGAAGATCGTGAAGTCGGTGTCGTCGACGACGCCGTCGGTGTTGATGTCGCCGATGCAGGAGTTGCTGACGTAGACGCCGATGAGACCCTTGCCGTCCTTGGTCAGAATGATCGATTGTCGCGAGTCGCCGGGGACGAGGTCGGTAACGGTGTTGCCATTGTTGTGGTACATCGATGCAACACCGACAAAGAGCGGGTGCGGCGTGCCGATGCTGAACTCGCCGCTGACGCCGTTGTAGTTCGGGCCGTAACTGAGGCCGAAGGTGTTCAGGAACGGGTTGAAGACGGCGGGCTCGTTGATGAAGCCCGTGCCGCCGGCGATGTAGACGTTGCCGCCGGCGTTGACGTAGTCGATCAGGATCTGGGTGTTGCCGGCGGAGCCGGCGAGGAACACGGCGTCGTACGTCAGCAGGTTGGCGACCGTGAAGGGCGCGGCGGGATCCACGATCCACTGGTGCCCGGCGCCGGTCATGGCGTTGCTCACCGCGGTGTTGTTGAGCCCGAAGTTGGTGGTGTAGACGAGGAATCGCCCCGGTCCGCCTCCGGTGAAAAAGGCGGCGACGTTCCGCGCGTACTGGGTCATCGTCGGGGCCAGGTCAAACCCCGTCGTGCTCAGCGGCCATTCGTCGTGGTGCACGATAATGCGGCCAGCGCGGGCCGACAGCGGGCTCAGAGTCGACACGAGAACCGAAACCAGCACGAGCGCGTGACGCATGTGAAACTCCGTTCCTTCGCGAATCTGGTTCTTGAAACCGATGAGAATCGTCCGGCCGCGGGTCTCGACCCGGCGGCCGGTCGCAACGAGTCACAGACTCCTTGATACCACAGCACGCCCGTTCTTCCAAGGGGCGATTCCAAAAGACCGGTCCGAAGCGGGTGGGAATAGCCGAGGCGAGCCCAAAGAAGGGGGTTCTAGGGGCAGATCAACTGGTCGTACGCCACGGCGAAGCCCTGGAAATCCAGGTCATCCACCACCGCATCGCTGTTCAAGTCGCTGGGGCAGCCCGCGGGCATGGCCGGGTCGGCACAGTCGAGAATGTCGTACGCGACGACGAAGATCTGAAAATCACCGTCGTCAACCTGGTTGTCGCCGTTGAGGTCGCCCGGGCACGAGGCGTTGGCGATGACCTCGATGTCGAGATTGCATCCCGAGCCCGCGAACAGGCCGTTGAAGAAGTTGAAGTTGCTGTACGCGGTGGCTTCCACGATGAGGCGGTACGTTCCGGCTCCCAGAATTCCTTGCTCACCGTCGGGCTGGGTGCCCATGGAGTACGAGAGGATGGGATCGCCGCCGACGGGTCCGAAGGAGCCGGTGGAATCCGCGTGCGTGCCGCCGAAGTTGCCGTCGATCACGCGGTAGCGGCCTCCGGCGGGCAGCGTGAACTCGACGGTGATCGACGCGCTTCCGGTCGCGAGGCCGGCGATCATGAAGTCACCGGGATCCACATCGGCGCCGGCGTTGGCGCTGAGGGTGATCACATTGCCAGCCGCGGCGTACGACGCAAAGGCGCTCGCGGTGCTGGAGCCGTCTCCGCCGCTCAGAGAGCGGCTCAGCGGATGATCGCGGCTGTCCGAGAGCCCGATCCCGGATGTCGCGCCGCCGGATCGTGCGAAGAAGTCATCGAAAGGGCTTTCGCCGGAAACCTCGGACTGGACGAAAAAGGTAAAGGAAGCAGAAGACCAGACCGACGCCCTCGCCGTCGCTCCAAAGCTCGATGCGATGCAGATGCATGACCCGATGGCGATCGCGCGTTTCGTGGCATGTCCAGCAGTGGGCATAAGGACCTCCACCTGGAGCGTACCAGAAGGGGCAAACCGGTCACCCGATCGAACAAGTTGCCCCAGGCTGAACGGAGTGTCTGGGTGCGTGTCGCACCTTTATCTCGGAACATCGCGACGCGGGCACGCGATGCTCATGCAGCATGCCGTGAGTCGTGACGATTTATGGACAAAGGAGCACGTCGTAGGCCGAAACGAAGACTTGGAAGTCAAGATCGTCAACGACGTCGTCGGCGTTGAGATCTCCGGCGCATCCCGGTCCCATCGCCGGGTCCGCGCACTCCACAAGGTCGTACCCGCGGACAAAGGCAAGAAAGTCGGCGTCATCCACCACGCCGTCGAGCGTCATGTCCGCGCGGCAGTTGCGTGCGAACGTGAACGAGAAGTTGTCATAGTCAGCGGAGATCAATCCATTGCTGCCGAAGTGGTTCTGCAGCACGAAGCGGATCCGCGTCAGCGGAGAGAAGCTGTTCACCGCATAGATCTGTACGTCGTTGAAGGAGGCCGAGAGCGTCGTTCCGATGCGCTGGATGCGAAGCTTGCCGGACGTCAACGGTGTATAGGTTCGGTTCCGGACAGCACCGTCCCAGACGTGGTAGTTCCGGCCGCCGTTGTTGTCGTACACCTGATAGAAGACGGAACCGCTGCGGAAGATCGTGTGCAGTTCGACCTGATTCAGCCCGGGGAACAGGATGTTCGTGTTCGAGATGTCCACCTGACACGAAAAGTCGCCGGCGACGCTGCCGCTGATCGAGTCGAGCATCAGTTCGAGCGCGATGTTCTGAAGCCCGCCGGGGTTGTTGGGCGCCGGGCGAGCGAAGTGAACGATGCCGCCGGCGTCGGACCAGACGTACTGACCGGGAGTTGTCTGAGTGACCTTCCAGTAGCGGGAACGAACACCCTGAGAGAAGTCATCGGTAAACGTTCCGGCGGATGCGACCGCGGACCCTGCCAGGGCAACGGCGGCGCCGAGCAGATGATTCATCGCGTGACTCCTCTGTCGGGTCGGTGCAGCATCGGTATTCCGGGATCATGGACAGACAAGCTCGTCGTACGCGATGACGAAGAACTGGAAGTCTTCATCATCAACCAAGCCGTCGGCGTTCAGGTCCGCGGGGCAACCGTACGCCATGGCGAGATCGGCGCAGTCCAGAATGTTGTACGCGGCGGCGAAGATCTGGAAATCGCCGTCGGTGACGATGCCGTCGCCGCTGAAATCCGTTCGCGGAAGGCGGCCGAGATCCAGCACGAGCAGCAAGTGATCCGACGCGCCGGAATCGGCGGCTTGCAGTCCCATGGCCGCGAGCTCGGCGGCGCTGAGATCGCGGCTGTCGAGCACGAAGCCGCCCCGCGGGAACAACTGCGGACGCTGGACCAGGAAAAGGTCCAGCAGCCCGGGCCAGAATCCGCCGATCGTGGACGCCGCGTTGTAGTTGTTCCACGTCCAGAAATCATCCCCGATGAGCTTGCGCAGCGGCACCCGCGACAGTCGTGTTGGTGACTGCTCCCACAAGTCCCGCGGCGTCGAAGAACCCACAAGGTTCCAGTCGCCGCCGATGACGATCGGCGCATCTGCGTAGGGCACGAGCGCGGGCAAGAGGGTCCCGGATCGGAGTCGAGCGACATCCACGATCGCATCGCTCGCGAGGTCAATACGACTGAAATCGCTGCCACTGCCGGCGTAGCCGCAGCAGAACGGATGCACGTTGATGACAAACACATCCGGGCCGCCAGGCACGCGAACGACGGCGGCGAAGTGGCGCTCGTTCAGGCTGACCGGGATCATCGGCCACTGCGACGCGATCGCGAGCTCGCCGCTCTTGACGACCGTCCACGGGATCGCGTCGTCCTTGGGGTCCACCGCGTTCATGAGGGAGGTGAGATCGGCGGCCGTGGAGTTGTACTCCTCCTGGAAGAGGTACACGTCGGCGTTAACCGCGTCGAGCATTCGCCGAAGTGCCGGTGCCCGTTGGGCGTTGAGCAACCCCGTCACATACGTGTTCAGGCTCGCGACCCGCAGGTCGGTGCACGCGACACGTGCCGTGGATCGGCGGGGGATGTCCAGGGCTGGCTCGGTCAGGGTGAAATCGATCGGCGCGCCGAACGCGTCCGCGCCGGAGAACTCCACGCGGACGGTGTCGCCGACGGCGACGCCGAGACTGGCAAGATCGATCCGCATCTCCATGCGGTCGGACGCGGTGGTCGGGGCCGAGGTGAACGCCAGCGGCCGCCAGCTCATGTTCGTGCCATTGAGCTTCGGAAGTTTCTCGCGAAAGCCGAACGTGAGTTGGGAACCGCTGGGAAGCCGACGGATGGACACACGCAGGTCGGTGTCGGTCGCGGGGCCGTCGGGCAGATTGAACGCGTTGACGAACGTCACCTGCAGGAACAACGCCGTCCCGCGGCTCTGGAGCCTTGCCTCGGTCAGATCGAAGTTGCCGGTGGCGTCGCCGCCGGGATCGGTCGCGTGGGGTGTCACGCCGGACCATTCACGGAACACGCCGTCGATCACGGGGCGCTCGCCGCCGAACGCGGGAGCCGCGGCAAGCATCCAGCTCCCCAACACGCAGCCGAGAGTCGTTCGCATCGTTCACTCCACGCCGCCCCGCTGGTGGAGGCTGAACGCGGCATTGTAACGCGGGCTTGGATTACGGGCAGATCAGCTCGTTGTACGCCGCCACGAAGCGCTGGAAGTCGAGATCGTCCACCACACCATCGGCGTTGAGATCCGCGGGGCAGCCGGCGGGCATCGACGCGTCGGCGCAGTCGAGAATGTCCTACGCCACGACGAAGATCTGGAAGTCGGCGTCGTCGACCTGGTTGTCGTTGTTGAGATCGCCGACACAGGCGGCGGCGTTGACCGAGATCCGCAGGTTGTCCATCGCCCACGATTCGTCGTTGAGGTCCTGAATGCCGGGGCCCTCCATGACGAACGAGATCGTTGCGGTGCTCGCCGTGTGCGGCAGGTTGTGGAACCGCGGCTCGAGGCTCATGTCGTACGCGCTGTCGGTGTAGAAGCTGCCCGGTCCGCTGAAGCCCAGGTCGATCCGCCGCGCGAGCACCCCGCCCGGCGGCGCGACGTAGGTCTGATCCTGACTGGCGGTCGCGTTCGCGAAGGACTCGCGGAAGATCGAGACGCCGTCGACTTTCACGTTGAGGAAGTCGCCCTCGGGGAACGTGCCGGTGCCGTCGAGGGAGTCGATGGCGGCGAACAGAAAGTCCACGCTCAGCGTGGTGTGCGCGGGCAGGTTGCTGAGCGTAACCGCGACCGTGTTGCCCGTCGGGCTCCGCAGGAACGACCCGCCGAACTGGTAGCCGCTGGGCCCGAGCCCGGCGAAGAACTGCACGGGGGTGATCAACGCAACGCCGGGCGAGACCTGCGATGGAACGGTTGAGTCAAAGTTGTTGGAGAAGGCGACCGTGCCGGCGCTCGCGAGCGGCGCGGCAACGCACAGGGTGGCGAAGAACGAAATCGGGTTGTGCAAAGCGATCTCTCCTGAACCCGGACCGTGTTTAGTCCGAGTCGTTGAGCATAAAGCCCTTGTCAACAAGCCACTCAGTTCCCAAACAAGTTCTTCTCCGCAAAGTACCCGTTCTGCTCGAAGTACTTGAGCGCCTCGGGCACGCTGGTGAAGATCTTGGTGGCGGTCTCGGTGATGAACGGGCTGGGGGCTTTCTTGGGCTTCCACACGACGAACACCTCTTTGGTGTGCTCGAAGGCGTGGTGCAGTTCGCGCTCGACGCCGCTGGAGAGGCCGGGGAACTCGGTGCCCTTGGCGGTGGGGATCTCGGGGATGAGGCTGACGATCATGTCGGACTGATCGATGAGCTTGAAGTCGCGCATGTAGATCTGGCCGTCGATGTCGCCGGCGATGTCGAGCACCTCGCGGATGCGGACCCGCAGCGGCGTGCCCTCGGCGTTCTTGGACCCGCCGTAGGAGTGGGGGGTGACGTCGAGGAACTCTTTGCCCTCGCGGGCGGCGGCGATGGAGCGCTCGAGCAGGAGCTTCTCGTCCACATCACCCGGATCAAACGTGATGAAGTGCTCGGCGAGTGCGGCGCGGAACGCGTCAATCTCAGCCAGCACCTCGGGCATGTCCACCACGTGGCTCATCGGGAACGACGGGTACACCTTCTTCATCTGCGGGCGGCAGGTGAGGCGGAACATGGTGCGGGTCGTGCTCGCGTGCCGCCCGCGGGCCATGATGGCGAACTGCGAGCCCGGGATCGCCTTGGACATCAGCTCGGTGGCGAGGATCTCCTCCTCGCGCCAGACCATGCAGTCCTTGAGCGTCGCGTCGATCTCGTGTTCTTTGTGCAGGCGATCGTGCACCACCTCGATGTTGTCGACGAGGCAGATGAAAAGATCAGGCTGGAACTTGGCGATCTGGTCGAAGTCGAACGCGCTGAACAGGCCGTGGCGCCAGCGGAAGGTCGCGTGGGTGTTCACGATGACGTTCTTCTGATCACGCGACTCGGCGATGATGTCCTTGAACGCGGCGCGGCGGAGCGAGTTGAGACGCGACAGCGGCAGGTCGAGGATCTTCCCCGCCTTCACGTCCGGCGCTTCCTTGTACATCATGTCGCCGACGTGGAACACCTGGAGCGATTCGCCCTGCTGACCGGCGAACTTGGCGACGGTGTCGAGGTAGGGCTTCTTGTCCATTCCGATCTGGCCGGTCACGATGACGCGCATGGGCGATCTCCTAGGGGGAAAGCCTAGGTTCAAGGCCGAATCCGTGTGCGATCGAGCGCACGCGGCCCGGCTCGGTGATTCAGCCGAGCGAAGGTCGACAGACTCACGGCAGCGGCGACGTGATGTCGTACTTGACCCGCACGTTGCCGATCCGGACCTGGCTCATCGTCGTTGGAACGACGAAGCTGGCGTTGAGCGTGTGCGCAAGCAGGTTCGAATCGACGACCTCGTTCAGTCCGGTGATCGAGATCGACGTGTTCCCCGGCGTGCCCGTGTTCTGTGCCGATCCGCCGAAGACCTGCGGCGAACCATTGTTCTGCACCTTGCGCAGCGAGAGTGTCACGTTCGTGGACGTCGCGGAGTCTTCGAAGAACAGCGTGATCTCCCGGATGATCGCGCCGTCGGGCAGATTCAGCGGCATGAAGAGGGTGAGCGTGCTGCCCGGGGTGGAACCCGTGATCCAGTCGCCGTTCGATGTCGTGTACGCCGCGGTGCTCACCACCGGCTGCCAGGCGCACGCCGGGAAGATCCGGCTGCGGCTGGTCGGGACAAGTGTGATGGCACCGGCGAGATTGACGCTCCCCGAGATGATCAGAGACGAATTGACTTTCGCAAAGCCGGAGTTGTCCACTTCGACCACATTGGTCGGTGACCCGTCGGGCGCGTCGAGCCGTGTCGCCGCCTTGGCGAGCGGCACGGTCCCGGCGAACGGCACGCCCGTGATCGGAGTCCTCGGCAGGATCGGCGTGAACCCGCTTTCGGGCGCGATCCGCGATTCCACCTGCAGGAAGCGTCGTTTCTCAGAGAACGCGCCCGAGCCGAAGTCGAGCATCGTGGTGAACACGCCGCCCGCGACCGGCACGCCCGGGCGATCGATCGCGAATCCGAACTGTGCGCCGGGGTCGGTGCTGCTCGCGTCGCTCCAGAGCGTGAAGCGCAGATCGGCGATTCCGGAGAAGGGGGCGCCGTCCTTGCGGAGAATCCCCTGGTAGGAGAATTCGGTCGCTGACTGGGCGACGTCGGCGATCGGATCATTGAAGCGGATCGTCCAGCCGCTGAGTGTGCCGGTCGTGCTGCCCGGCCCCGACGCGTCGTCGATGATGAAGAGCGACCACGTGCCCACCGCGGAGGTGCCGTCGTACACGCCAAGATTGGTGTTGCTGACGATGCCGGGCCCGGGCCCGGGGAAGTCCTCGAGCACGCCGCCGAAGTTGACCGGCGCGAACGTGCCGCTGGGTATAGCGTCGATGTTCGTCAGCACGCGTCCCGTGCGGGAGAAGGTCACCGTGGTCGCGCTCGTGGCGACATCGCCGCCGGCGTCGGAGCGGAGTATGCAGTGCTGCCCGCCGGGTCCGACCAGCACGATGTCCAGATCCGACACCCGCGGATGGGTGAGTCCCTGCAGCGTCACCACCACGTTGGTGATGTTGCCCGGCGGCGTGAGCCCGCTCACGCCGATGGTGCTGGGGTAGGGGATCGCGTTGCCGCTCGAGGGGATCGAGATCGGCGAGGTGCTGGTGAACGCGTTCTGTGCGCTCGCGGCGAACGCCATGGCCGAAGCCCCGATCAAGCACGCGAGCACGGTGCGGGGGGATGTGCGCATGAGAACTCCTCGGTGCCCGGGTAGTGAGCAGGTCGATGGAGTCTAACGGAGCGATCAAGAAACACCGCGCCCAAACCGGATACTTCGTGCCGCCGGGGCTTCATTCTCGGACTGATCGAAACCTATTGGCGCAGATTCAAGATGGTGTAGGTGACCGTGTCGTTGGTGTCCACGAAAAGCCCTCCTGCGCCGGCGGTGCGGGTGACGTACAGGCTGCACTGTTGAAACCCCGCCGGGACTGCGATCGTGACCTTGCCCGAGAAGCTCTGATGCACGCCGGCTTGGTTGAAGAAGAAATTGACCGGCGCGCTGAACGTGTTGCCAATCCTGAAGCGGAACTGGAAGCCCGTGTTCGCCGAGGAGGTGAAGCAGCTCATTGCGAAGTCGACGACGGCCACTCCGGCCTGGAAATCGTTGGTGCTCTGTACCGTGTTCGAGAGCTGGGTTTCGACAACAGGCACGATCGAAAAGCTGGCGGACGAGTTGGCGAACGAGAACACACGCGGCGGCACGGTCACGCTCGGCGGAACGTTGGTGATCCCGCTCCAGGGCACGTTATTGGCCACGAACGCCGTGTTGGCCGTGTATGCGGAGTTCGCGATGCTGGCGGTTGTCGCGAAGTTCGCGTTGGTCGCGAAGCTCGCGGTGTCGGCCTTCGTCGCCCTGTCGGCCTTCAACGCGTTGTCGGCGGTCAAGGAGCGCCCCGCGATGGGCACGATGGTCAAAGGAGTGAGCGGGGAGAGCGCTTGGTACCCCGAGCCGGGAGGCGATTCGACCTCGATGCCCAGCGCCAGTTCGCCCGGAGTCTGGATCGCGTCCCCGAAATCCAGCACGGTACTGCAGACGCCGCGTTCGAGTCCGGTGAAAGACCTGATGATCGGTCCGGCCAGCGGCTGCACCGGTCCCGAGAAGACCGGGCCGCTGTACAGGGAAAATCGCACGTTCGCGTCGCCGGTGAGCGGCGCGCCGTTCTGGTCCAGCACGCCCTGATACGTGAACGAATATTGGGTCCTTCCGTTGAAAACGATGAACCAGCCGTCGAGTGCGCCGCCCCCGCTCGCCGGGTTGCTGTCGTAGACATACAAAGACCAACTCCCATTGGCGTTTGTTCCCGGGAGCGGGCCCAGATCGGTGTAATAGAGTGCCGGATTGACGGGGACGCCGGGAATCGCGCCGAAGGAGCTCGACGTGGGGTAATACGTTCCGGGTGGAATGGATGGTCCCATCGGCACCTGGTTGGGCGCGTTTTGATTGAACGCGATCGTCGTGCCCGCGATGGAGTTTTCGCCGCAGCACGCGTCCAGAAGCACAAAGAAGTTGTTCTGCGGCCCAAGGAGCCCGATCACGAGTTCCTTGGCGCGGTCGTGCCGCAGATTGATCAGGCCGATCGTGATGTCGCCGATCGAGGCGGGCCCGTCCGTCACGGTGATGGTGCTCGGATATGGAGTCGCCCGACCGCCCGTCGCCGTGCTGTCGCTCTGGATCACGAACGGGGTGTTGGAGGTGTAGGTCTGCGCACCGGCGTGCAACGCAAACGCACCTACGGCAAGAGCCTGAAAGACCGCGGCAATCAAACAGCGTGGCATACAAGCACCTCGGAGAATGAAATGAAGCAGGAGTCTAACGATTTGGCGTGAAACGAAGCGCCCGAACCATCGAGTCTGCGACGGTTCTATGGATCTCGGCTCTCTCGCGTTCGTGAGGAACGACTCACTTGTCTTGTGGCTGGTTGTACGGGGAAATCCTTGGGTCGTACGCGTCGGGTGTTCAATAGGGCGCGGGACCGCTGCGGCCAGCACCGACCTCGTAGCCGCGCGGCGGGGGTCGCTTCGGGAACACGATCAGGCCGCCTGGCAAGCGGGCGATACCCCCGTTACTGCCGGAAGTTCAGGATCGTGTACGTCACGCTATCGCCCGTATCAACCTGGAAAATGCCAGACCCGAAGTTGCGGGTGACCCACAGGCTGCAGGCCTGCGAGCCGGCGGGGACCGGGATCACCAACTTGCCGGAGAACGACTGGTGCACGTCCGCCTGGTTGAAGACGAAATTCACCGGCGAGCTGAACGTGTTGCCGATCCGGAAGCGGAACTGGAAGCCGGTCTGAGGGACGTTGGTGAAGCCGCTGATCGAGAAGTCAACGACCGCGATGCCCGCCTGGAAATCGCTCGAGCTCAGGACCGTGTAGGGCAACTGCGACTCGCTTACGGGGTTGATGATGTTCGGCGCGGGCGTGGTCACGAATGAGAACACCCGCGGCGGATTCGCGACCGCGAGCGGTGCACCCGTGATCCCGTTCCAGGGTGCGCTGCCGGCCGTCGTTGCGCTATCGGCCGTCGTCGCCCGATCGGCTGTCGTTGCCTTGTCGGCATTCAGCGCCCGACCCGCAATCGGCACGATGGCCAGGCGCGTCCGGGGCGAGATTGGCGTGTAGCCCGAACCCGGGGGTGACTCGACCTCGATGCCGAGCCACAGTTCCCGCGGCGTGAGCACGGCGCTGCCGAAGTCCAGATCGATCGTGAACAGCCCGCTCTCCAGCCCCGTCAACGACCGGATGATCGGGCCGGCGAGCGGCTGATCGAGGATCGAGCTCACTGCGCCGCCGTGGAGGGTGAAGCGGACGTTCGCGTCGCCGCTGATCGGCGTGCTGTTCTTCTCGAGCACGCCCTGATAGGTAAACGACGTCTGCGTCTGTCCGGTGAAGCTGAGCTGCCATCCATTGATGGCCCCACCCGCGGCGTCGTTGTTGCTGTCCCACACGAACAGGCGCCACTGGCCGTTGGCGTTCGTGCCGGTGAAGACGCCGAGCGAGGTGTCGTACGGCGTAGCGGGTGCCGGAGACGGCAGCTGCACAATACCGAACTGGGTGGGCTTGTAGGTCCCTTCGAGGATCTTGCCACCGGCCGTCAGCGACGCCGCGGCGTTCTGATTGAAGTTGATGGTGGTGAGCGAGATCGCCTGGTTGCCGCCGCAGCCGCGCATCAGGAGCACCTTCTGCCCCTGCGGCCCGACCAGTAGCACGTTGAAGTCGTTCGGTACCAAGTGCTGCAGGTTGTACAGCGTGACCGTGATGTCCTGGATCTTCGCCGGCCCGCCGCTGACATTGATGGTGCTGGGATAAACCCCCGCCCGTCCCCCCGTCGCGGCGGCGTTGATCGGGATGATCATCTGATCAGGGCCGAAGTACGTCTGGGCGTCCACCCGCACGGGCGAAGCGAGGGCGAGAAGCAACCCAACGGCCGAGGCAACGAAGCGCTTCATTGAGATTTCCTTGAAGAGCCGGAAGTGACCAATTCAGATTGTAACGGAAACAACGCGATGCGCCAACAGATCGGCGCGTCTCCTGTTTGATATCTCTTTGAAGAGGCCCGACGTACCGCGTCGACACCCGAGCTTTCCCCGGATTGTTTTGGGACGTAGAAGTCCGGCGGACGGCTTCTTCGCGGGGCGCTGGCCGCCCCGTTCACGCGTAGTGGTACGTGATCGGCGCATCCACCTCGGGGTGCAGGCTCGCGTGCACCGGGCAGGTGTGCCCGACGCGCTCGAGGCGCTCGCGCATCTCGTTGGGCACGCTGGCGGGCAGCGTGACGACGACCGGAAGCCGCGCGATGCGGCGGGGCGCCGGTGGCTGGCTCATGTGCTTCTCGACGGTGGCCGTCGCGCCGGTGAGATCGATCCCGTGGCGCTCGCCGAACATCGCCATGGTGGTGAGGATGCACGAGGCAAGCCCGCTGGCGACGAGGTCGGTGGGCGAGAACGCGCTGGCGTCGCCGCCGATGTCCTTCGGCGCATCAGTGCGGAGCGTCGCGCCCTCGGGGTGCTGGAGGTCACACTTCTTGTTGCCGCCGTAGCGAACCTTGATCTCGACCATGGGGTCAGTGTACGCGGGGCTGTCAGCGGACAAGCCGCTCTTCAAGCCTTCGCAGCCGTTCCTCGAGTCGGGCGTTCTGTTCCCGCAGCGCCGCCGCCTCGCGGCGCTGAACCTCCAGTTGTTCCTGCTGCTCCTGCATCCCGCGGACGAGCAGCGCCGTGACCCCGCTGTACCGGATGCTGTCCACCTGGCCATCGCGCGAGCTGGTGACGCTCGGGAAGATCGCCGCGACGTCCTCGGCGATCAGGCCCACGTCGCGCCCGCCGCCGAATTCCGAGTTCCAGGTGAACTCGACGGGGCGGAGCTTGAGAAGATCGCTCAGCGCGCTGCCGACGGGCGTGATGTCGTGCTTGGCGCGGATCGTCGAGACGTTCTCGATCACGCCCCGCAGGTGCCCGCCAACGACGTCGAGACGGGCGGGGAAACCGACGTCGTAGTAGCGCAGACCCACAGGCTGGGTTCCGAAATCGGGATCGGCGAAGGTGATCTGCACAAACTCCCCGCCGATCATCTCGCGGGGCTGAAGGAGAATGCTGTCCGTGTTCTTGTTGCGGAGGATGAGCTTGCCCGGTCCGAAGCTCCCAGCGGCATCTCCGAGCTGGACATCCCCGCTCAAGATGCTCGACCCCACGCACAGGAACGCCGTTGCGTTCTTGTCGGCATGTTCGGCGAGCAAGGCGTAGGCGTTCGGCTCGGTCGCCCGGCCTGCAACCCCGACTAGGGCGGCGCCGCTCGCGCGACCAAAGACCCCGACTCCGCCCGGGCCGCTCGCCATCCCCAGGACGCCTGTGCCGTCGGACGCATCGTTGATTCCAACCACGCCGAAACCGTTGGGGGCGACGGAGTAACCAAGAGCGCCGGTCCGGTGGCTGCTCTCACCCCGCACGCCGATGGGTTCGTAGGAGGTGGTCGCGCCAGCTGGCACGCCGCCCGTCGACCCGGTGATGGCCGACCGGCCGCTCGGGTTGTCGTTGACAATCTGGAGCGTGGTTCCAAACGCAACGGGGGAGGACCCACTGAAGGGAAGCCGCAGCGCGTTCGCGGCGGTTGCGCGATGGGCGTAGGGCACGCCGAGCACCCTGGTCCGAGGAAGCTGCGCCACGCCGTTCACGCTCACTTCCAACCAGCGGGAGTCGCCGGAGAACGCGGCAGCGGAGAACTGGCCGGCCGCGTTCAGTTCGACCGTGAACCGACCATTGCTGATCGGCACGCCCGTGATCGTCTGAGGATTCCCGAGCCGGTTCGCCACCGACACCGAGATCGGGTCGGACCAGAGCGAGAACGTCAGGTTCGCCGACCCATTCAAGGGCGCGCCGTTGGCGGCGATGAAGCCCTGGTAGGTGAACGACGTCGGCAGTGCGATCTGCGCAAGCGTGGGTACCGTGGTCGCAGCGGTCCCGAAGACCAGCCCGATGGCGAGCGCGAACAAAGCAGAGCGATGCATGGTTCCTCCCCTGTGTGCATGAATGCTATGCCGTGGCGTCCGGCGCACCGGCGGCGACGAAGCGGCGTCCGCGCGAGCGCTCGGGGCCTCGGACTTGCATCAGCGCGACCGCAGGAGTTCTTCGACGCGAAGCAGACGCGCCTTGAGATCCTCGATCTCCCGGCCCTGGGATTCGATCCGCTCGTCCCGCCGCCGGATCTGCTCGTCCTTCTCCGCCCGCAGATCGCGCAGCGCTTCCACCATCAGCGCCGTCGTGCTCCGCTCGGTCACCATCCGCATCCCGTCGCGGTCACGCGTCACCCAGTCGGGGAAGACCCGTTCAACCTCGTCGGC
>ERZ1066133.215-NODE-215-length-31638-cov-7.226388_pt1 | contig 31638 bp, 49 predicted proteins | sample MGYA00382780_ERZ1066133 | MGnify/ENA primary metagenome ERZ1066133 (study PRJEB33369, sample SAMEA5778363) | biofilm metagenome | biome: Industrial cooling water; feature: Water cooling tower basin; material: Biofilm | place: United Arab Emirates | collected... | reverse complement strand
GAGATCAGACAATGGTAATGTTTGAGAAAGAGGCTGCATTAGCAGAGACAAGCGAAATGCCTGAGGCCCGACAAGGTTATGAAATTGAGGTATTACATCCTGTTGGTTTCACCCAAATTTTTGCTATTTGGTTTGAAAGAGTTGGAAAGGATTTACCAGTTGACAAGTTAGGTAACACAAAGCTTGATCAAATGAAAGCATGGGCAGAAAAAGAGGCTCATAAAACTGGAGAAAAGATCAATTCCAAATTCCTCAAGTATGAGGAGACATTCAAGGCCGTGAATCGTAAAAAGGTTTAGAATGGATCCTGTTGCACAAATAATCATTTCAGTTGGTATTGCTTCATTTCTGTGGGATTTAGGAACCTACTTACTACAAAAGAATGAAAATAGAAATGATGGAGACGATCAATAATACAAACTATCGTGCTTTTCCAGCCGTCAGCAATTCTGATCTGAGTTGGCTGGAAAAGTATTTCATGCCAGAGGATGTATGGCTTGATTTGAGAAAAGCTTATGCAAATGGCACTCTAATTGATGCCATGATCACTGAGCCTGAGAAAGTAAACTACTTTAAGCTTACAGTTGAAGGAGAAGATTATCAATATTCTCAGGATGAGTTTGATCGTGCAAAGGAAATGAAGAAAGCTTTCTATTCAGATGCATTCTGTTCAGCATTCGCAAAGCAGTGCAGTTATCAGCATATTTCATATAACCCATGTTTCAAAATACAATATGATGGATTTGACTTCTCATTACCAGCTAAATGTAAATGGGATTTATTCAGAAAGGATATTGATCTAAGTGGAGATATAAAGTCAACAACATGCACAACACAAAAGCAAGTTGAAGAGGCAGTAAGACATTTTCAATATGACCGTTCACGTGCTTGGTATATGGACCTTGAAAATCGCAATAATGATATTCTCATTTTTATTTCCAAGGTCAACTTCAAAATATTCAAAGTTCCAATTAAAAGAGATAGTGAGCTATACATAACAGGAAAGCAGAAATATCAAAATCTAGCTTTTAAGTGGTGGAGCTTATTCCCAAATGAATTGGCTGCATGAAAGAGTTTGTACTAAAAATCAGTAATAGAAGGATTGTTAATCTCCAGGAATTTAAGAGTCTCCTTAATGAACTGAAAGATGGCAAACATCACATTGCTATAAAAGATATGCGAAAGCGTAGTCTACCTCAAAATGCATATTACTGGGGTGTTATTGTTCCAATGGTTAGAAAAGGATTATATGAATCAGGATATGATGAGGTTCAAAGCAATGATGATGCACATGAGGTTATTAAACATATTCATTTAAAAAAACGAATTGTAAGCAAGCAAACTGGAGATATTATTGATATAGCCGGTAGTACTGCAAAGCTATCCATACCAGAGTTTAACAATTTCATTGAGGATGTATGTAAATGGAGCGCTGAGTTTTTATCTGTTGTTATTCCGTCACCCAATCAAGAGTTGGTCATGTTTGATCAACATATTGAAAAAACAATTTCAGATGTACACACAAACTAATTTTCTTAATTCCATTGAAGAAGGAGAAAGAAGAAAAGATTTAGGTATTAAAAGAGCAATAGATCATGCGGATGCAGTAAGTGAAGATTGGTCTGAAAGAGCATTAAAAGCAGCTCTTTACTTCATCTTAATCAATCCTATTGGATTTACATTCCTAACAGAGGATTTGAGAAATTATATCTATGAGAACAATTTAGTTGAACCACCTCCATCAGATCGTGCTTGGGGTGCAATTACACTAAAGCTCAGAAAATCAGGATATATCATTAGTAAATGATTTTCAAAGACCACTAATCCAAAGGCACATAGAACACCAGCTACAGTATGGCAAATTATTTCTAAACCATAAAACCAAAAAAATGAGTGCAACTACAACATTCAACGGTAAAATCAAAAAAGCAAAGATCAAAGATGATCTATTCTTAGAAGTAGAGTATGTTGAAGATCTACCTGGACACAGTAAAAAGGACACAAAGCTATCCTGTACAATTCCTGTACACGATGATTTGAAAACAAGCTTTCAAAAACTTCATAAGCACTTGGCAATTCTTTGTGATGAAGTAGCAGCTCCAAAGAAAAATGCATTTGAGTTAGCAGAGTTTCCTGAATTCTATGTAAGAGGCTTTTCAATCTCTGGTTCAGAGGAAACAGAAGGTGTAACTATCAACGGATTTAAAGAAGGTAAATACGGTGATGTGAACCTAAATACTCCTTTTACAAAGTACAATGATTCAGAGTATCCTTTTCTTGATTCATTAGGAAGCGATATAGAGAGAGCTCTCTATGAGGTCGAACAATACCTTTTCCACGGAAAAAGAGCTCCAGAAAAGCAGCTTAATTTATTTGAAGGAGAGGAAGATTTAGAGGGTCAAGAAGGCAACGGTGGAGGCGAAACAGAAGAATAACAGAAATATCAATTTATAACCAATGAGAGGAATAAGCAGCATATTATTAGCAGTGCAACATTTAAACATCATCAGTTTGTGTTTTTTCAATTTCCAAAAAGATAATCCTGGTACTGTAGGGGCTAATCTTTTTAAAGGATATAAAAATAAAATTGATTTCATTCTTTCTGACATGTTGAGTAATTCTAAAATTCCTAAAAGTGTTAGAGATCAAATAAGAATACAATATAATTCTGATCCTACATCATTTATTGCAATTGCTGAAAATGCTGCCCTCCTTTCACCTGACCAGAGAGAGCTTGTCGAAACTATGATTGAAGGCTTACTTAAAGGTGAAACTGTAGAATTCTTAAAAAATGAACAAACAAGAAATATGGAAGGGGATCGAGTTGGAAATGAAGAAATCAAAACAGTCGATACCCAACTGGCCTGACCATCCTGCAGCTCAAGCTGGAATAGTAAATAGTAATGCTGGCTCTCTCATGAATGACTGTTTGAATTGGAAATATAATCGCTCTGCAAGTGATGACAAACAAATAGAAAGCATGAAAGAATCCGCACTTAAAACAGCAGTAGCTGCAATTCGTTTCTTAGAAAATTTGTAATATATATGATTGAAATTAGAGAAGTACCTAAGGGAGGATTTGAAGTTAAATTTCAATACAAGCCCTTTTTGGTAGAAGCCATAAAAAGAATACCTGGTTCTAGATTTAACCCAGGATTAAAACACTGGTTTGTTCCTCAAGAAAGCGGCAATGCTCTATTTAATTGGGCTAGGAACTTCAAAACTTCCTTTCAGAAGTATGAGGAGGTTGTAGTTGGAGAAATTGATCCTCTTCCTGATCTGGATAAAAATATTCCATTAAAACGTGACTTATTCCCCTATCAATCTAAAGGGGTTGCCTATGCCTTACAGAAGAAAAGAGTAATTGTAGGTGATCAGCCAGGACTTGGTAAAACTGGACAAAGTATTGCAGCTGCTATCGGGGCAAACGCTAAATGCATTCTTGTTATCTGTCCTGCAACACTCAGAGAGAACTGGAAACGTGAATGGAAAATATGGACTGGTAAAGAAGCTATGATTCTTTCTGACAGAGTTAAAAAAACATGGCCTACATTTTTTCAAGTTGGTATGGTAAATGTTTTTATTACAAACTACGAGAGCCTTAAAAAGTACTTTGTTGCATCAATTGATAAAGAAGAAGGAAAGCCTCTAAGACTTAATCATATAAAGTTCAATACTACAATTAATTTATTTGACTTTGTGATTATTGATGAAGTTCACAGATGCAAAGATGCTCGCACACAACAGGCAAAGTTTGTGATGGGAATTACAAAGGGTAAGGAATATGTATTAGCTCTAACAGGAACTCCTGTAGTAAATAAACCAATTGATTTGGTACCTCAGTTGTACATAATTGGGCAACTTGACAAGTTTGGAGGGTATAAAAGGTTTGTTGATCGTTACTGTGACGGATACAATCAAGCCAGCAACTTGAAAGAGCTCAACTTTTTAATGCATAAACATTGCTTTTACAGAAGAGAAAAAACAGAAGTACTAAAGGATCTACCAGATAAGATGAGAAACATAGTACGTGTTGACATTACCAACCGGCCAGACTACTTAAAGGCTGAAAATAATCTTATTCAATACCTGAGAGAGAATATGAATAAAAGCGAGGGTGAAATATCCAAAGCTCTAAGGGGTGAAACGATGGTATTGATTGGAATACTTAAAAAAATTTCTGCTAGAGGAAAGATTGATATGATTTTAGAACATATTCAGGAGGTTGTTGAGGCTGGTGAAAAAATTGTTGTTTTTGCTTGGCATAAAGAAATGGTCCAAGAGTTAAAAAATGCCATTCCTGGTTCAGTAACTATTGTTGGGGATGATTCAATGGAAGCGAGGCAAAATGCTGTAGATAATTTCCAAAATAATCCAAAGACTCAGGTTATCATCTGTAATATCAAATCAGGTGGAGTTGGAATCACTTTAACTGCATCTAGTAGGGTTTGTTTTATTGAGCTCCCTTGGCATCCAGCAGACTGTGAGCAGTGTGAAGACCGATGTCACCGTATAGGTCAAAAGGATAGTGTTCAAGCTACATATTTTCTAGGTCACAGTACAATTGATGAATACATCTATCAGATTATTGAGAAAAAAAGAAACATTGTCAATCAAGTAACTGGCGCAGAGGAAAGCATTGAAACAAATATGGTTGATGAATTTATTAACCTCTTCATGAGCAAAAAAATAAATGAGACAGCTGACACTATTTGATACAGGAGAGGCATGTTCCATATGCAATACTGATCCTGGTATTGGTGCAAATGGTATTCTATTTAATGGGTTTTATGATGCAGACACAGGGGAAAAGGTATGTTGGAAATGTAGGGATAAGCATTATGAAATAAAGAATAGAGGCCCATATGCCAATAGATACTCAGAAATGCCACTAGTAATATCAATGAATTTGCATCAAAAAAAGTCCATTAAATAACCTTTAACCAAGAATAAAATGCCCAGACAAAGAATGATCAAACCCAAGTTTTGGGAGGACAAAAAGATTGGGAAGCTTAAACCAGAATCAAGACTTATGTATATAGGCATGTGGAATTACGCTGATGATAAAGGGGTACTATCATATGATCCTGTATTAATAAAAGCCAGAATATTTCCATATGACAAAGATATGACCCCTATCAGAGTAGAAAGGATGCTACAGGAAATGGCTGATATGAAAGTGTTCAAGGTTATAGAATGGAGTGGAGACAAATACATATACATCCATAACTTTTTAAAGCACCAAAAAATCAATAAACCAAATTTAGAGGAACTCAATATTCCAATGGATGAATTAAATGAAATCATTAACGAATCACTGATTGATCACGGATTGTTCACTGATCAATCACGTCCTAAAAGAGAAGAAGAAGATAAGTTAAGTAAAGAAGAAAAAGAAGATAAGAGAATTGAGGATTTGAATCCTCTTTTGATTTTGCCTTTTGATGATGAATTTAAAAAATTTTGGATTCAGTGGAAAATTTATAAGCAAAAGCAGCATGGTTTCAAATACAAATCTGTTCAATCAGAACAGGCTGCGATCAATGAATTGTGCTCAAAAGCAAAAGGTGAAAAAGAAATTGCTCTGAAAATGATTCAAGTATCTATGTCAAAAGGATGGAAAGATTTTTATGAACTAAAAAATAATGATCAAAATGGAAAATTTACCAATAAAGCCAGCGATTCAGGAAGTGGCGGTCTCAGAGAACAAGTTCAAGAACATCTTAAAAAAAGGTTTGCTGGAAACTAACAGGACCATAGTTAACCAGAGTTTAAAGCCTTATAAGCTACCAACAGGTCAAGTAAATTTCAGAGAATTGTTTTGTATTCCAACAAGGGAAAGACTTCCTATGATGGTTGAAAATGACTTTCAGGAAACATTTATTCTTGTTTGTGCTGCTATTACAATGGCTAGTGAATCAATGAATCTAAAAAGAGGATTAAATGCTTCACAAATTGAGGAAATTACAGAAGCAGTACTTGAAACATGCTCTGAGGACAATCTTGCACTTGAAGACTTTGTATTGTTCTTACAAAGGTTAGTCCGTGGAGAATATGGAACAAACTATGAAAGTATGGATGTGCCAAAATTCATGGAAAAGTTCGAGATGTACAGAGAACAAAGGTTTAAAGCTCTCCAGGAGTTAAGATATGAAGAGCACATTAATCGTTCAAGTAATTGTTATGAACCAAGATTAAGTGAACAGTTATCAAACAAAGAAAAAATAAAAAATATTGGGGCTATCATTGAGTATAATAAAATGAAATCAGGCAATGAAAAAAAAGGCAAGATTTAAACTAGATGATATTAAAAGCTCAAAAGTTGCATTGATCAATCAACATATTTTATCAGAAAATAGGGTTCCCGAAAAAAAGAAAGCAAAGTATAACAGTGTTAAAGTAGAATTTGAAGGTGAAATATTCGATAGCAAAAAGGAACTAAGAAGATATAAAGAATTACAGCTTCATTTAAAAGCCGGTGCAATTAAAGAGCTGAAAAGACAGGTGCCTTATGAACTTAATGAAGGAGGCAGCCATTCACTGAAATATTATGCCGATTTTGTTTACATAAGGGTTGATACTGGAGAGGAAATTGTAGAAGATGCAAAAGGCTTTAAAACTAGAGAATATATCAAGAAAAAGCGCTTAATGAAAAAAATTCACAACATCACAATTTACGAAGTATGACAGAAAGAATCAAGGTTATCAAGGATCAAATAATTACTGCATTGATTATTGATGATTTATACATTATTGAGATAGAGCTTACAGAAATCATTTCTAGCCTTTACAAGAGTATCTCAGAATGTAGAGATGTCAGCAAGCTAAATGCTTTTAAAACTGATCTTACAATGGCCAACACCTTAATCGGAATTTGTAGAGATAAACAAGCAACTATTAAAGATCGTTCCAATTCTATGAACTACAATTTCAGAATGGCAGCTAAGACAATTCTAGTTCCAGAAACTTATAATAGAATTTTTGAAGCAGCAAAAATTCCCAGATCAGTTATGAAAAGTATGAAAAGTAGTTTTTCAAAGGAAAAAGTTTATATATGATACTTGTTCAAAAAATTTATAGATACCCTTATTCAAGATTCGTATTTACACTGAAAAATGATAAAGATTATAACTACGAATGGGGCGAAGGATTTTATGTTAGTAAAAGCGGTTTATTCTGTCGGATTTACTATCATGGAGCATTTAAAGACAGAGGACCATCTACCACATTTGATGTACAATATAACGAGTTTTCTTATACAAAAACCTACAGATGTAGTTTCAGTAATCATGGAATGCAAATGATAGCTGCCAGAATGATTAAGGATATATTAAATGCAAAATTCCTTAGCACTAAAAACTAAAATATATCACTTGGAATCAAACAAAAAATATCATTGTATTTATGCTGATCCACCTTGGGAAACTAGAGCTGGAAGACCTTTCGACGGGTATAGAGTTGCAAATGGTAAACAAATATTTAACTGCAAAGACAACCAAAGTAGGGAGCTAAATTATCCCACAATGACCATTGATGAGATTGCATCATTAAACATAAAATCAATGTCAGAAAAGGATGCACACTTGTATATATGGGTAATAAATAAGTATATCCTCGAAGTAAAAAAAATAATACAGGCATGGGGGTTTAAATATTCAACAACAATAATCTGGAGTAAAACACCAATGGGGGGAGGACTTGGAGGAGCTTTCGGAATTTCACATGAATTCCTACTATTCTGCAGAAGAGGTCAATTAAAAACCAAGAATAGGATAAAAGGAACAGTTCACCATGTTAAAAGACCTTATCTAAATGGAAAGCCTTGCCACTCTAAAAAACCAGAATATTTTGCTAATCTAATTGAACAAGTATCACCTGGACCTTACTTAGAATTATTTGCCAGAGAAAGAAGAAAAGGTTGGGATTCATTCGGAAATGAGGTAGATGATTCGATCAAAATAACTAAAGAATAAATTTTGGAATTTTTTAAACAAAAAAATTAACATGAATACATTATTTACTAGAAACTGTCAATTTGAAAGTGGTGCTAATTTTTCCGATTGTAGAAAATATCGATATGCCTTGTGGCGTATTTGGGATAATACTCTACCGCTCGTGATGTTCATTGGGCTTAATCCATCTACTGCTAATGAAACAGAGAATGACCCAACAATTCGGAGCGTGCAAAGGATAGCAAAGGCAAATGGTTATGGTGGCTTTTACATGATGAATTGTTGGGCATACATTTCTACCGACCCTGAAAAATTAAGTGACCATAGGTTCAACAAATTGATTTGTGATTGGAACGACAATATGCTCACAACCATAAAATCAAAATGCAAAGACGTTGTTTTTGCGTGGGGTTCATTTGCCATAGTTAAAGAAAGTGGCAGGGATAAAGAATTATTGGAAATGTTCCCGAATGCTAAGGCTTTGTTTATAAATAAAAACGGTTCGCCAAAGCATCCGTTATACTGCAAGTCAGATACTAAGCTGGTCGATTATCGGGCTGTAAGAAACTGGAATTTATTTTAATGGTTTTACCAACAAGCCTTATTTGTAAGATTATTCCTCAAAAAAGTTTTATTTAAAAAGAGTATTCTAAAACAAAGAAAATAAATTATTTTTTTAATTTTATTCGAGAAGTGTTTGCCTGTTGAATTTGCATTTTAATCAAAAAGAGAAAAACGCAATTTTATATTATATCTCTTAGAAAACATTTTTAATAACCCAGTTTGTACCTTCTATTAATTCATTTACTTGTTCTTTTGTTGGCTCTGTTTGTTTTAAGTGAGCGCAAGTATTCCTTATATCTGTTAAATAAGAAATTTTTCGCCAAACTAGTGTATCGTATATTTTTTTACTCTTTAAGAGTTCATTAAAATCAGATAACGTCGGGTGTTTTTTTGAGATTTCAATATTATGCTTTTTTACAATCTTTGATAAGTATCCTTCAAGAACAACACCTGCAATAACGCCTGCGGACCTTACATTAACTTTTAGGAGAGAAATAGCAGTTTCTAATTCTAAGTCTTGTAATTCGATAAAAAGCTCAGTTTGTAAATCAGAAAGTAAACTTGAGGCTCTATCGACAACAGAGACTAAAATTGTATACTGATTATATAAATTTTTAAGTGCTTGCTCTTTAATATTGAAATTTGCATATATACTACCTCTTGGAACTATGCCCTTAATGTAGTCTTGTATAACATAAGTTCCGTAACCAATTAACTTTCTTTTCGTGTCAACTTCATAGTAACTCTTAAACTCAGAATATCTGTCAGGGGCTAAAAACTCAATTACTTTTATAACTTTTGAGTACCATTTTTGATACTCCAAGTGAAATGAGTAATCATTGTTATTTTTCTTTTCTTGCAAATAATTGATGAGTGGAACAGCATCTTCAAGACATTTAGATACTTCTTCAATAAGTTGTTGTTTAATTGTCATTTCATTTAAGATATTTTTTTTATCAATAATTTATTAAGCAACTAAATAGATAAAATATTTATCTGATTAATTTCAACTCTATTTCTTTTTTAAAGAATTCATCTGAATAATTGAATTGAGGTACGACAAACTTTTTCTGGTCTGCCCCCTTCAATTGAGAAATATTAGCGTAACTAATTGCATTTTCAAATAGAAATTCAGTTAACATCAATAAAATTCTTTCATTAGATAGATCATAACTATTTGAAACAACAGAGCAAGTAGTTAAAATTATTATAACATTGCTTAAATCACTCTGATTTCTAAGTATCAAAGTGACATTAGCCGTTAATGTTTCTTCTCCTAAGATATTTGTTTTTTCAATGTGATGAATCCACAGCTTGGTTAATGGAGTGCCAGTTATAGTCTCATCATATTGCATTTTCCAGAAATCAGAAGTAACTTCGAAAGAGTGAAATTTAATTTTTACTCCTTGATATTTTTTAGTACAGTTTATGCTTTCCATTTCAATAGTTTATTATGATGTTACTAAAAAGATAAAATATATTTTTAAATCTCCAATGACAACAAAGCATTAATTTGAATTTACAAAAATTATTCTACTAATGGTCTTGCAGGAGTTAAAGAATCAAATTTGCATTTTTTAATCAAATCTTGTAAAAAAGGGCTATGATGAGGATTTAAAGTATTATCTATATAGTTAAGAAAATCTTTCTCAAAATATGAAACATATTCATTTCCAAAAATATCATAGTAAATAGCACACATTGAACTTGTATTGTAAGTATTTGGAAGATCCTTGGAATAAATGGAACATAAACTATACAACAAATGACTGTCATACCATTTTTCACTTATTGAGTCATAATTTGTTTTTAAAACAATATTTAGGGCAGAACCTTTTCCTACATTGACAATATTGTACCTATTACCTAAGCGATTAAAAGAAAGTATTGGCTTTTCAAGCATATCTTGTTGCTCATCTCTTCGCTTCTGATAGATATAAAGTTTAAAAGTGAAATAAGAAAATACGACAAGATTTGCAAGCATTATAAAAGGAGAAATATAGGTCGAAAAATTAGCCCAATCTGCTGACTCTTTCGAGTACCCATGCTCTCCGAAAAATATAATAAATACAACTAGTGAAATTACAATTATTAAAATTGGAATTAAAACACCATAAATAAAATTCTCACTCTTCAAGTACTTTTTATTCATATTGCTGCTTTTTATATAATCTATTATGTTATTCTAATTAAGACTGTAGGATCTTAGATCCTTTAGACCTGTTGCATCTCCAGCAAAGAGTTTGTAAATTCTCCTCAGTTGTATATCCACCTTTAGAAAGCGGTATTATATGATCAATTTCTAGCAAAAGATTTCTTTCATCATTAATAGAAATTTCGCATGATTGACAAGTGTAATTATCTCTTTCCTTAATTGCCTCTCTAAGTTTAGATGTCATCAAGGCTCTTTGTCCCTGAATGCTTTTTCTAAACTTTACTAAATCACTGAGATAGTTAACAAACTTATCTAAATTATCAACATCAAGCTTTATATCACATCTTGATGAGCTATTCCCACCAGCAGAAATATATTGAAATGTATAAACAGGAAAATGCAAATCGCTTAAATCTACATTTTCAAAACCAAGTTTCTTTTCAAGGCGGTCTTTGCTGAAAATAAAAATCAAAACAGGAATCATACTACTAATGCCTTTTAAAATCTGTTCCTTTTCTGCTAATAATAGTTTCTTACCTTGTTCAGCTGCAGCAAAATCATTTAATACCATTTCAAAAGATGAAAGTGTTTCTTCATCTGTTTTTATATTAAAATACTTACATAGATATTTAAAAGGCTGAGCACTTGCATTTTTACAAACTGTAGAAGAGCAATTATGTACTTGATTACTTCTCAGTTCTTTACTCCACTCTTTTCTTTTAAAATTATACTTGCTATTATCTTGCAATGAACTGTTACCATAATCATAAGACTTTATCCCAACATAAGAACATTTTAATTCCTCAATATGGTGATTCAATTCATTTGAGTTATCAATATGCTTTTTTATACTTTCTCTAATAGTTTGAAATCTTTTACTTTTAAAATAACTATAAGCATAAATCTGGTAACCAAGTATTACTATAACTAGAGAAAAACCAACAACAGGAAAAATTGCAAATAAAATCATCCATAAGATGAACATGAAAATGTATTTCATTATCTAGATTTAAGGTTAACAGGTTTTGAAGTATCCAAATATAACTACAACGAATTATCAAAAAAGAGGATGGTGGAAAAATATTTGACAATTTAATTGTCAAATGAATGAATTTAGCTGTATGATCCAGCTAACAGGTAAGAATCTTCAATTGCTAGGACAAATGCTCCTTAAAAAGCGACCAGAGGTCGCAAATGAGCTACTTACGGAATGCATGGAACAAATGAATGCACCTGTAAAAGATACCTCGCTAATTGGTTACTACTTTGAGAGTTACTGCAGACTTAATAAAATTGATGTCGATCAATTCAGGGATTCAAAAAAGAATCATTCAGTGAGTCAGAAAAAAAAGGAGTTTATTGGGCTTATTTTGAAAATCTACCATCCTTATATATTCAGAGGAAAATGCGACTTCTTTAAAGCAAAAAACGGACTTATAACCAACCTGGCCAATACACTTAATATCAGCAGAGGAAATGCATCTGAATTAGTTCAGGAAATATATATCTGGATATCCACATATGAAGACTTTCGAAATAAAGTATGTGAAACCTATCAAATTATAATAGGTGAAGATGGCCAAAAAGAGGTAAAAAACGGCTAAATTTATTAGCAAAATCATCAAAAAAAAGGAAAAAAAAGATTGAAAAAAACTTGTTTATTTCAATTAAAAAGACGTACTTTGATGTATTGAATTAATCAAAAAAGGTAGCCTACCTTTTAAAAAAGATGGTATTTATTTATGAAAGCACTCAACCAAAGAGCTGAAAAAGTCTTTAGAAAGCTCATCGAAATGGCCCAAAAAGCCGAAAATTCTTATGTGAAAATTGACACCGCTGGACCTTCATTTATGCCCGTGGTTGTCGAGTGTGTTGGAAACTCTAAAAACACACATTTTAGTGGCAAAATTTGGTCAATTGCCCACTACTTTGAACAAATGGGTGATCTATGTGCCGATCCCGAAATGACTTTTTTAGAGACTCAAAGAGGGATATATCCTTTGAGCTTTCAAATGCAAGGGTCAATATTAGCAAAGTTTGAACAATCGGTTAACCTTGATCCAGAAAAATCAACTTATATACCAAGGTTGCAAAAGGACCATGCAAGTTTTGCTAATCAATGGATGATCAACATTAAGAGACAACAAACTTTTTAATTTTCAACTAATCCAGGGGCGAAGCTGGCCAAGGTTCGCATTTTTTCTTATGCAAAAGCTAATCAAACAAATTGAAAAAATTTTGAAGTCAAGTAAGTTCAGTTTCAAAATTGAGGACAATTTTCTTACTTGTTCATATAACAACGAAAAAGGAAATTTCAGGATAAAACTACCTTACTATGACCAAGAACCAGTTGAAGGGATACCAGAACAGGACAAAAAGGATTTAGCCCTTATAGTAAAAATATTCAGCGAAAATCCAAATAGGTTATCAGGAGATTTTCCAAAACACATATTAGATCAAGCAAAAGGTGCCCAAATAACAGCCAAAAAGGAATATACCGTTAGTGAGAAATTCATTTATTTCAATACCAAGAATTGGCAGAAATGTGAGGGTGAAATTGATCTTTCATGTGAGACAATTAAAAAAGGCCGTTTTGTTGAAACTAAACTACTACCAGATTCTATAAAAGTAGTTTATCATCCCAAAATTGGAGGTACAGTTTCAGTATTACATAAAGGGCACCTAATTACAGGTGGAGCACTTCCAGAGTTTAACTCTAGTGATCTTATTATGAATTTTATTAACTCAATTAAAAAAATTGGCCCCGATTTGGTAATGGCAAAAGCGGATCAACTTGTTTCGCAAAGGAATCAAGAGATTAATAACAAGCCCAAAGAAAGCAAAGATAATTTCCAAGCCATGTACAAGCAATCAGAGGCAATTCATAAACTTTTAATGCAGGATGAAAACATTTATGATAGTTGGGGAGCTGAAGAGGTTGCATATGTTGTAAGAGATGAAAGACCGGCAATTCGTTTCATTGCTAATGGACTTTTGCATGTTGGACCAATTGAAATTATTAAGGAAGAAAAAACCTTCACTATCAAAACATTTATCGGAACTAAAACCAAGGATGAAAAAAAGGACATATTGCCCAATAACTTGATGAAAGAAATAGATCTAATGATTGAATATCCAGGAGACCAAGAGCAGTATGAAAAGCTTTGCAAGGGATTGAATGAAGAATTAAAAGAAAGAAAAAAAGCTGCTTAATTAATTCATGTGGGAGGGGTTACATCCTCTCCCACTTCAAAAAATGATACCATGAAATACACATTGAAACAAAGTAGAGAAAATCAAAAAAAATTAAAAGTTTTACCAGGGAATAAACCAGGACATTGGGATATTCAGTGCGAACATTATGGTCGTACACTTAAAACCACAACAACGAATACAAGCGCAGTGGATGATTGGCAAAGCGATCCAGATGAATTAGACCCTAGATTCAGACAGAATCGTAAAAGAGCAGGATACAATGCTCTTATTCAGGAAATCCTTAATGCTTACTATTAATTTAAAATCATGGAATACACAATAATTTCTCCAGACGGATTCACAATACATCCAACAGAAACTTATACCACACCAGAGAAAGCATGGATAGCTTTTGATGAATGGAAAAAACGTTATGAAGTCCAAGGTTATTATTCATCCAACAGAGGAAGAATCCCATTGGACCAACTCAAAGAGTATTGCAGACTTGAGATATACAATGAAACTGAGAATTTTACCAATATTGAAGAAATGCAAGACCAAATTTTTTGAATTAAAATTGTCAAATTGAATAATTTATTATCTATGTCACAATATAACCCATGTCATATTTGCAACAACTGGACACCAGAAAAAGGTTGTGATCATTACGAATCAAACTTGAAAAACACATATAGCAAGTATTGCCCCAACGTTTTTTTAGCTAAATGTTACAAAGAGCATCAAAAGGGTGAGACCATCACAGTGGTCACACAATACGGAAAGGAAAACGAATGCATTGTTTTCAACTTGATTTACCAGAAGGATGGATTCTTTTATTATTCAATAGTAAGGGCTGACGGATTCAATGTCCAAGAATGGGCAAAGAGAAAGGCAGAGCGATATGCCACGGCTTCAATGAATGCAGAAAAGAAAAGTGACATCTATTACAATGCATCCAACAGGCACAAAGACTTTTTAAGCTTGGGTGAACCTATAAAGATTGGGCACCATAGCGAAAAGCGACACAGACGGATTATCGAGCAAGCCAGAAGTAACATGGATAAGTTTGTTGAGCATCTCCATAAGTCTGAGGAATATGAGGCCAAAGCAGAGTATTGGGAGCAAAGAGCATCAACAATCAATCTATCAATGCCAGAGAGTATTGAATACTTTGAATATGAGGTTGAAAAGGCAACCAGAAAGCACCAAGGATTGAAGGACGGAACAATAGAGAGATCACATTCCTTTTCCCTAACCTATGCAAAAAAGGACTTAAACGAAGCTCAGAAAAAGCTAGAACTAGCTAAAAGATTATGGGCATAAACTCATTTTCAAACAATTGTCAAAATAACTATTTAATTATCATGAAAGAAAATTCACCTGTATTCTTGATCGTTGACCTTTTTTGTGGGGCCGGTGGAACTACAACAGGCTTCGCACAAGCTCAGATTGAGGGTAATTCTATCGCAAAAGTGATTGCATGTGTTAACCATGATCCAAAAGCAATAAAAAGCCATTGGAAAAACCATCCAGATGTAAAGCATTTTGAAGAGGATATTAGGACTCTTGATCTATCTGAATTGAAGATCATTGTTAAATGGTGGCAGGATAGATATCCAGATGCTTATCTAATCTTATGGGCATCTCTTGAGTGCACCAATTTCAGTAAAGCCAAAGGAGGACAACCGAGAGACCCAGACTCAAGAACTTTGGCTGAGCACTTAGATAGATACATTAAAGCTATCAATCCTGATTATGTTCAAATCGAGAATGTTGTTGAGTTCATGAGTTGGGGCCCATTGGATGAGAAAGGCAAACCAATAAGTAAAAAGAATGGTCAGTATTGGCTAAAATGGAGAGAGACTATCCGTAAATATGGATATTGGGATGACTGGACTGAATTAAACAGTGCCAACTTTGGAGCTTATACAAGCCGAAACAGACTCTTTGGTTGTTTTGCTAAGCAAGGGCTTCCCATTGTATGGCCAAAGGCTACACACGCAAAAAAGCCTGTCAAAGATTCAATGTTTAATACCTCTCTGCAAAGGTGGAAAGCTGTTAAGGATGTACTAGATTTTACAGATGAAGGTGAAAGTATTTTTAATCGTAAAAAAGCTTTGTCAGACAAGACCCTGGAAAGAATTTATGCAGGGTTAATAAAGTATGTTGCAAAAGGTGACACTTCATTCATAAGTAAGTATTACAGTGGACGGCCAGCAGGGAAAAACATTTCAACTAATCAACCAGCCGGCACAATAACCACAATAGACAGTCAAGCGCTTGTTCAAACTAAGTTTCTACTTAAATACAATTCTATGAGTGAAAAGGGGGTACACACTCCCCCTTCCGTTGATGAACCTTGTCCAGTAGTAGCAGCTCAACCAAGGCTAGGTATAGTAAATCCCCAATTTTTAGCAGCTTATTACGGAAACGGTGACAACTGCACTTCAATTGATCAGCCCTGTCCAGTTATTCCAACTAAGGACCGTTTCCAATTAGTATCTACAGAGACTCTTTCATCTCAAAATCAATCAGTAAATCAGCCAGCAGGAACAATCCTTACAACCGATAAGCACAACCTTGTGAATGCTGTTCCTTTTATTATGCCAACAAGCTATGATAACAAACCTAAATCAATTGAAGATCCAGCACCTACAATTCAAGCAAGCAGAAGGCATCACTATTTAGTAAATCCATCTTGGGGCGGTAACAATGGAAGTGTTGAAGAACCTTGTTGTGTTATTGTAGCCAGACAAGATAAAGCTCCACTATACTTAGTTCAAGCAGAAATTGGAAACTACTCTATTCCTATTTATGAAGATGACACTGAACCGATGATCAAGATCAAAACTTTTATGGCTGCATTTGGATTGATCGACATAAAAATGAGAATGTTAAGAGTTTTTGAACTTCTAATGATCCAAGGTTTTCCTAATGACTATAAGCTTGAAGGGAATCAGTCTGATCAAAAAAAGTTCATAGGCAATTCAGTAGTACCAGCAGTGATCAAGGCATGGTGCGAAGCAATGGGATCCGAAATCATTTTTAGAATCAAAAAAGTAGCATAAAAATTATACTATGTCAACAAAACACACACCTGAGCCGTGGATGTACACAGGTAATATAAGCCATAATCACGTCCAGAGAACACAACTTGTGTTGCAAGCAAAATCAGTCAATTCTAAAAATATTGCACACATTATACCGTGTGCAGGAATGACAGCTGAGGAGGTTGAAGCCAATGCAGAAAGGATCGTTGCATGTGTCAACGCAATGAAGGGCAAAACACATCCCGAAATGTGGATGCAAGAGGCACAGATAATTCTATCTAAAATATATGAATTTAATCATTCAGAGATTAGAATTGGTGAAAGCAAGATAGATGCTCTTTTAAATTTTGCTAAGCAAAGAGATACACTATACAATATGTGTGAACAGCTATGGCAAACCTTAGCTGCATTCAACCTTGATCCTGGAATCTCTTCCCCAGATCTATCAGATTTACTTAAAGAAAATAATCCATCACTCATTAAAAAACATTCATAAAATGGAAGTAGAATATTCAAACGAATTAAGGGGTAAGATCTTCGCTTATAGATTTTGCGATTGGGAAAAGAAGCTTATTGCAAAAGCACTAAAACCAGAAGTTCAAAAGCTTGAAAAGAAAATTATAAAAATTGAGAATAATCCGAAAAATGAAGGCCAAGCAACTTATTCTGAGGCTATTCGTGAAATAAGATTGGAAATCAAAATGATAGAAGAAATTATTAAAGAGTTCAATTCATAAAATGGAAGATAAAAATGATTTTAATCAATTAGTAAACCAGTTAAAGCTTCAAATTATTGAGATGCTTAGAATTCCTCAATTAGTAGAATGGCTTTCAAAAAAAATAAACAAATCATGAAACACATACCTATTTTATTCAGCACCCCAATGGTGCAAGCGATTATTGAGGGTCGCAAGACTCAGACCAGAAGAGTAATAAAGCCACAACACTTGCCTGTTGAAGTGGCTCCAAACGAATTTATTGCAAATCTTGCCTTATGCCCATATGGGCAGGTTGGAGATATTCTTTGGGTTAGGGAAAGTTGGCAACATACAAGGATTTTAAATATTAATCCGCAGGATGAAAACTATGGGTATGTTTACCGAGCAAGTGAGAACGGAATAGATTTTCAAAACAATATTGAGGGCTGGACATGGAAGCCGTCTTTACTTATGCCTAAAGATGCCTGCAGATTGTTTCTAAAAATTACAGATGTTAGGGTTGAAAATCTGCAATCTATAGGCGAAAAGGATGCGAAAGCGGAAGGTGTTGATTATAGCTATGATGAATTAGAGGGGTATAGTTATAAGAATTACGCTCCTAAGCCAAACGGCAATCGAAAATTAAACACAAGGTTTTCTAATTTAGCTTGGTTCAATTCACCTATTGATTCATTTAAGTCATTGTGGTTTTCTATCAACGGGGAGCAATCTTGGAACGAAAATCCTTGGGTTTGGGTTATTACGTTTGAGCGAACCGAAAAACCAACTAACTGGCAATCCTAAGCTAATTCAAATGATCGCAAAAAAATTGAAAATGACAAGTACAAAAACTATCTTCGTGTCAGATATGATGCTCCCTGATTTCCTGATCGCTGAACCTCCTGCAGATACCCGTGGTGTGAACTTGATTGTTTGCACCAAATGGCCGTATTGGGTGGGTTGGGTGTATCGGTTCCGTACTGATGATGAAATGGCAAAGTTCATGGTCAATCATCCTCAGATGCTAAGATCAAAGGTGAACGGATACCGAATCCTGATCAAGATCGCTGATCGTCTGGATAACGTTGGCCATATACCTACCAAAAAGGAATTGGAAACACTAGATGATATGGCAGAATTCTATCTTCAATCAAAAGTCAAACCAAATGCAGGATACTTCAAAAGATACAAAGAAGAAAATTAATGATGGCCGTGCTGCTAATGGTGGCGCAAGACCAGGATCAGGAAGAAAGAAGCTAAATAAAAAATACGGATCCTACTTTCTCCCTGAATCAATGGTTGATCAAATATCAACTATGAAAGACCCCTCCAAGTTTGTGGAAAAAGCTCTAAATGAAGCATTAAAAAAACTGGATAAAATGTAGGAATTTTTTTTTATGTAAAGTATTGTCAATTAGATAATTTTGTTATCATGTCTAAAGTAATAGTACCAGAAATTAAAGAAGCTTCGGTAAATGACCTCAAGTTTGACCTTTTGAATGCTAATAAGGGAAGCGAGTCTGGGAAAAAACTACATAAGAAGTCTATCAAAAAATTTGGAGTTGGAAGATCAATCCTCATTGATGCTGAAAACAACATCATAGCCGGCAATAAAACAACTGAACAATTTGCTGGTGCCGGTGGATCAAAAGTATTGATAGTTGATGCTGGACCAGAAACACTAGTTGCTGTTCGTCGAAAAGACATATTACTAGACTCTCCCAAGGGCCGAGAAATGGCAATAGCGGACAATGCGGTAGCTAAAGCCAATATCGTATTTGATGCTGAGGTAATTGAAGTCCTTTCTCAGTCCGTTCCAGTTAAAGATTGGAATCTCGATCTACCACAGGATAATTCTGCATTCATGGAAGGTATGGATGATGATGATTCAGAATTTACTGCTCCAATAAACGCCCCTAATACCTCCCCTACTGCACCAAAGACCGACTATCAGCCTACACAATTTCCCACTGGAATAATGATGACTAAAGCCATCAAAACACAATGGGAGCAATATAGAAAAATGATTAAGCAACCTAGCGAATCAGCAGCATTCGAAATTTTACTCAAAACAGCCCTACAACAATGATTACCCTTTATTCTGGTGAAATTTTCATCAACCCAATCCCTTTACACCTTTCACTTAATTACTGTAGTTATAAGTGTGCCTATTGTTTTGCTAATCTCAACAATCCTGGCCGTTCTTTTGATGCTAAGAAGTTCCAAAGCCAAATTAAGAACTACTGGAAGCAAGACAATTTAGTGGCTCAACTTATGAGAGATAAGTATCCTGTATTACTCTCAAACACTGTGGACCCTTTCGCAACCTCAAACTATCAATTTACTCAACCGATCATGGATCAGTTGAACACTTTAGACATTCCTGTTACTTTTCAAACAAGAGGTGCATCTAATGCCAAAGCCGAAGAAGCTTTACTTCACGTAATGCAAACAACACCTAAAAGCCTTTGGTATATTTCAATCACAACCACGGACGAAAAGATAAGGCAGAAGGTAGAACCAGGAGCACCATCAATTGAGCACCGTTTAAATCTTATTGATAATCTCATTCACTATGGCCATAAAGTTGCAGTTGGCATAAATCCATATGACGAAGAATGGATTCCTGATCTGGACCAATTTGTAAAGCTCCTTTATTCAAAAGGGGTTAGAAATATTTGGTTTGGCATTCTTCACTTCAACAATATGCAAATAGCCAATATGACCGAAAATGAAAAAATAGCTATTGGTGCACAAAGGCTTACACAAAGCAAAAAGCAGGAGGATATAAAATTTGATTCCCTCCAAGACAAAATAGACAACTTCAAAATCAAATACCCTGATCTGCATTGTTTCCTCTCTCTCGATGGAAAAGAGAATCATTTCTTTGACATCTATGCTGAAACTTATGAAAATAAGTTTCCTGTATTCAGCGACTTCTTTAACTGGATTTACTCCAATAAGAAACCAGGAGACCTTATCTACTTTAATGAGCTAAGACAAATTTTTGAGCCTCAGCTCCCTAAAGGTAAATACGACTTCTCTGGACTTGCTTATGCAGCACAAAGAGGAGACTACAAAAAGCCTGAAATAAGAGAGTTTATTATGTCCTTCAAGGAAGTATCCCTAATTGATTATGTAAGAACTCTCTGGAACAATGAAAAGTTTGGATTCAAGCTCAACAGGAAACATGGGTATGCCTCTCTTGTACATGCAGATGGACAAGATGATTATTCCCTGACTCTGGATGAGCAAGGAAACGAAATATTCGTCTTTGACCCCATCAATAACCATGATGATGAAATGTATGTAAGTAGGTAACCCATTTTTAACACCCTAAAACCCATTCACTATGGCAGCAGGATCCAGAGCAAAAAAGGGCAGATCAGCTAAAAAAAAGCAGACAAAAGCTCCTGGTAAAAACAAACAGGCAGCAGCTCGTAGAAATAGAATGAGATAGACTCTTTCTATTAGCCCCAAAGGCCCTATTAACAGTAGGGCTTTTTTCTCCACATTAACACCATAAAAATGGATTCTAAAAATATTCTTTGCCTACCATGTGGGAGAATCAGAATCAGAAGAATGCACTCAATGCAAGGAAAAACAGGAGTACTTGCAACATTTTCTAAAGCCATTTATTCTGTTAACAAAGAAGGGCAAAAAGAATTTTTCGATTCGATTATTGATGTGACAAGAATACATGGATGGAATTATGGGCATATAGTTAGATGCCTAAACGGTAAAGCAAAATCAGCCTATAAAAGAAAATGGTACTATGGAAAAGGATAAAAAAGCAATAGAATTATCTGATCGCTTTAGAAAAGTAAGGCGAGCGTATCAATTAACTCCAACAGAACATTCAATTTACTTGGAGCTAATTTCTATCTGGAAAGAGGAGGATTGCCCAGAAGAATTTTTTTGCTCAAATTCAGAGCTGTGTAGTTCTGTAGGCATAGTTGAAAAAACCCTAATCAATGCCAGAAAAAACCTTGTAAAGGCCAAGTTAATTGAATACAAACAAGGAATTGGGCCAAGAAAACCTAATTTATATTCATTCGTAAAAATGTAAGTATATGGCACTCAAGCCCGAATGGAAAAAGTTCATAAGAGAGATGAATAAAACAGGTGACAAGATAGAGGCTTACCTGAAAGCTTTTCCAAAAGTTACAAGCAGGAAAAGTGCTGCAACCTCAGCAGAACGCTTGTTGAAAAAAGCAGAAATTCAACAATTACTCAAGATCAACCCAGATATTCAACAAAAAGCTCAACAAAAAGTAGTTGATGAATTAGCAGAAGAAATCAAAGTTGAAGTTTTAACTGCTGTTGAAAAGAGGGCAATTCTAAGAAAGATCGCCAATGGAGATTTAGATATTCCTGAATACTTCGTTAAACGAGATGGAACGGTTGGCAATTATAAAAGAAAGCCAGACGCAATAGAAATTATAAAAGCCATTGAGACAGATAATAGGATGGCTGGACATGATGCTCCGCAAAAGCATGAAGTTGATCATAACATTACTGGTATTGATGCTATCTATAAAAAAGCATTACAAGTAAAATCCATCTATGGCAAGAAAGAAAGCACAAATAGCACCAAAAATAAACGAAGCTGAGGCCGAGCAGATTGCAGAAATACTTCATCTATGTGTTGAGGATTGGAGAATTTTTGCACGTGTGGTATTGGGTTGTGACCTGGACAAGGAGCAGGAAGAGATTCTGTTATCTGTACAGCATAACAAAATGACATCTGTAGCATCTGGAACTGCAAGAGGTAAAGACTTTGTTACTGCCGTTGCTTGCATTTGCTTTTTGTATTTAACTCCTCGATATGGTTTAAATGAGAAAGGAGAATATGTAATGATTGAGAATACCAAGGTTGCAATGACAGCCCCTACAGATAGACAGGTTGGTAACATTATGTTTCCCGAAATATCAAGGCTATTTCACAGGATGAGATCAAATGGCTTTCACCTACCTGGAAGACTAACAGGATATGACATTAGGACCGACAATGAGGAATGGTTTCTCACTGGATTCAAGGCTGGAGATGATCATCATGAGGCATGGTCTGGTTTTCACGCTGCAAACACAATGTTTGCTGTTACAGAGGCATCTGGTATATCAGAAACAACCTTCAACGCAATAGAGGGTAACCTGCAGGGCAATAGCCGGATGCTAATAGTATTCAACCCCAACGTATCTGTGGGCTATGCAGCAAGATCGCAGAAGTCTCCTAGATGGCATAAGTTTAGGCTTGATTCTTTGACTGCCCCAAATGTCTTACTAAAAAAGCAAGTGATACCTGGACAGGTTGATTATGAGTGGGTAGCTGATAAGGTGCGAGAATGGTGCGAACCAATAAGCGAAAAAGAATATTTGGAAGCCGAGGGAGATTTCTATTTTGAATTGGATGGCCATAAAAGAGCTTACCGACCTAATGACCTATTCAGAATTAAGGTTAGAGGCATGTTTCCAAAAGTCTCTGAGGATACACTAATACCACTAGAATGGATTGAGATTGCAAATAAAAGGTGGAAAGAGGTTACTGAAAATAACTCAATCAAAGATGATCCTAACAGATTAGGAGTTGATGTTGCAGGAATGGGAAGGGACTCAACTGTATTCATCCCAAGATACAAAAACTATGTGCACAGAATTGAAAAGATACATTCTGGTGGAAGGGCTAATCACATGGAAGTAGCAGGGAAAACATATTCTTTTTTACAAAAGTATCCTTGGTGCAATGCATTCATTGATACCATAGGCGAAGGTGCAGGAGTATACAGCAGACTTGATGAGCTAAAAATGAAAAGAGCATATTCGGTCAAGTTTTCGCATTCCCCTGAGCACAATGGTACTATGCTCAAGGATGCAACAGGAGTGTATGAGTTTCTAAACATGAGAGCATATCTGTATTGGGCACTAAGAGATTGGCTAAATCCAAGGCTTAATCCCTATGCTTGTCTCCCTCCTGATGATGAGTTAACACAAGAGCTAACAGAGATAAAGTGGCAATTCCTAAGTAATGGGAGAATTAAGATCGAGCCAAAAGAGGACATTCAAGCAAGGCTTAAAAGATCACCAGATAAGGCTGATGCACTTGCACTTACTTTCTATCCTGTGAAAGATATTGACCCTTCGAGGAAAAAAGATTCTGCAGTAAGCAAATACTTTTTTTAGCTTTGGAGTTATCAAACTGACAATATTTTTATCATGGAAAAAGAAACACTTACATCCTTAGTAAATAATCCAGATGAGCTTATAAAAAAGGTGTCCGACGAAAAGGTTAAAAAAACTAGTGATATACAAAATTACATTAAGCAGTTTGACCCGAAATCACACGATGTTCATGATAAAACAAAAAGACAGGATAAGCAAATAGTTGATGAAAGTAACAATATTCAATTAATTAATGTTGCGAGGCTTTCTATCCCGATGCAAAAAAGAATTGTAAATCTTGCTGCATCATTCCTTTGTGCCAACCCTATTAGACTAAAATCTGCCCCTGAAACAGAAATAGAAAAAAAACTTCTTAATCTAATTGAGAAGGTATGGATTGACCTTAAACTGAGATATGATAGCCAAGAGATTGCAAGATTGATGATGAGTGAGACAGAAGTAGCTGAGCTCTGGTATGTGGAGAATGCGGAAGCCGACTATTGGGATGATACTGAACTATCTGGCACATCATTTAAAATGAGAATGAGGATTTTGGCCAATAGCAAAGGAGATACCCTCTACCCTGTTTATAATGCTGCTGGTGATATGATAGCTTTTGGCCGTGAATACAAAACTCAGATTAGTGGCACAACCGATACTCAGGAGCACTTTGACTTATACACTGATGCAAATATCTACATGAACAAAAAGGTCAATGGTGTATGGAGTACTGAAACAAAGCCAAATGTCATTAAGAAGATCCCTATTGTTTATTATGATCAGAAACATCCAGAGTGGCACGATGTACAAGAAATGATTGATCGCTTTGAAAAGAGCATATCCAATCATGCAGATACGAATGATTATTACGGAAGTCCAATGGTAAAAGTTAAGGGGGAAATAAAAGGATTTGCTAAGAAAGGTGAAAGTGGTAAGGTTCTTGAACTTGATGCAGGTGCAGAGGCTGAATATATGACCTGGGATCAATCACCGGAGTCTGTAAAACTTGAACAAACTAATCTAAGAAGTCTCATTCTTGACTTTACTGATACACCAGATATTTCCTTCGACAACATGAAGGGCATGGGTACGTTTTCAGGATTTGCCTTGAAGATGTTATTCATGGCAGCTCATCTCAAGGCAAGCCAGAAAGAGGAAACATTTGGAAAAAGTATTCAAAGGCGAATTAATTTAATTAAAGCTACACTGATCACATTCAAACAAGCTATTTTGAAACAAGGTGCTTCATTGGATGTATATCCTGAGTTTGACTATTTCCTTCCAAAAGATGATCAGGCTATGATTGATCTTCTCGTTACAGCAACTGGTAATAAGGCAATCATGAGTAAAAAAAGTGCTATTTCATTGAATCCCCTTGTAACGAATTCAGATATCGAATACGAACAACTTAAAAATGAAGAGAAGCAGGAAAGCACACTTGATTCAAATTTCTAACTAATACAACTGTAATTAAGGACAAAATATGTCCAATTCCTTGTGTTAAAATATGTAAAACATTCCCATGATACCAATTGATTTTCCTAACGCTAACTTCACTTTCACAAAGCCTTCAACTATGACAGATGAACAATGCTCGGACCTTCGAGTATTTAAAGGTCATGATGAAGAAGATACCCCTGTAATAATATCTTGCTGGCAACCAAACAAAGAAGATATTGAGTCTATAAATGCAGGGAAACCTATTTACTTACAAATAGTTGGATATAGTATGCCTCCAGTAGTTCTTTATACTGAGAATCCTTTTGAAGTTCATGAGCAAAAAAATTCTTGATAAATATGAGGCTCAACATGTGATTAATCTCTTTCAACTTGAAAGAGAAATAAATGCAATTCTAAGACTTCCAGAAAAGGATATAATCGCATTTGCAAAAAGAATTAAAGACATAAAAACCTCAAACAAGCAGCTACAGAATAAACTAGACCTTGCTCAAAAGAAACTTGACAGAGCCTTAAAACAATCATTCATAAAGTATGATTCTAAATCAAAAATGCTTTCTGATAATAAAATGAAAGCTCTTTTGTACGATGCATTTAGAAGACCGGTGGCAGAAGTAGTAATTGCAAAAGAATTCATGGATGGTAACACTCAAGCAGCAAATATTTTTAGCAGAAGAGCAAAGCAAGGTTATGACTTATCAAAAAGAGTTTGGAATTTAACCAAGCAAAAACGATTTGAACTTGACAAAGCTGTTAGAACTGCAATTGACCAAGGTCTTCCAGCAAAGGAATTGGGAGAGCAAATTCAAAAATATCTTCGTGATCCTAATAAAATGTTCAGAAGGGTAAGAGATAAAGATGGTAATCTCGTTGAATCTAAATCTTCAAAAACATTTAAGTCTGGTAAGGGAGTTTATAAAAGCTCAGTCGCTAATGCTGAGCGTTTAGCAAGGACTGAAATCAACATGGCATACAGATCAGCAGACTATGAGAGATGGAAAAGCATGGATATAGTTACTGGTATTATGGTTAAGCTAAGTAATAGACATCCTGTTTATGATATATGTGATGTTTTAAAAGGAAAATATCCAAAGGACTTTAAGTTCGTTGGATGGCACCCCAATTGTTTATGCCATGCTGAACCAATTTTGATTGACGAAAAGTCTCTTAATGAATATGAGGACTATATATTAGGGCTAATAGATAAAGAGCCAAATTTTAGAGCCGTTACTAAAGTTCCAACTGGATTTAATACATGGTTAGCAGAAAATAAAGAGAGGGTAAAAAAATGGTCCACAAAACCCTATTGGATGATTGACAATAAGAAGTATATCAAATGATTTCCGAACTATTCACAAAGTTCTAATCTTACGAAAACAGCTCTGTATTCATCATTCTAATTTGCATACAAACAAAAGTTCTTTAGTATGCTAAAAGCACAAATATTGGCAAAACTGAAAGTTAAATTTCCAGGGTTGCCAGAAGCATTTCTGGGATTTGTGGCTGAAAAACTATCAGCCAAAGTAACAGAAGAAGGCCAAATCGAGGGCGCAATAGACGAACTCAACAACGGCGCAATTTCTTTGACAGATCAAGCATCCTTCTTCCAAGCTGAAAGTGATCGTAGGGTTACAGAAGCAAAAAAGAAGTGGGAAGAAAAGAAGCCAGCAAACAATCCTTCTAATCCTAAAAAGAAGAAGGATAAAGATGATGAGGAGGATGAAGATGATGATTTAACTGAAAATCAACGTCTACTAAAGGAGTTACAGGCAAAAATTGAAGCTTTTGAAAAATCGCAGCAAAGTAAAAGCCTGACCGAACAGCTTCATCAGAAGCTCAAGGATAAAAACATTCCTCTCACTTTCGCAAAAGGCAGATTGCCAGAAAATGCGGAATCACTGGATTCTTTAGTCACTGAAATTGAAACTGACTACAACGAGGTCAAGCAGGAATTTACCAATCAAGGTCTGCAGCAAATGACTGGAATCGCAGTTGGTGGAGCAGTTAGAAAGGATGTAGTTGCAAGCGACATCGAGTCTTGGGCTAATAGCGAATCTAAAGGAGACAAAAAGTAAAAATATTCCTAACCCAAACATTTTTCAATGAAACTTGAAAAAACCGTAGTGAATAGTGGAGTGCCTGTATATTCTGCCGTTCATGAGACTGCTCAAGGTGGTTTTTCACTAAGTGATAATGCCATTGCAGATAATACCGAACTGAAAGCGGGTACAGTTATCGGTTTTAATGAATCTACCCGCAAAGCCAAAGTATGCAAAGTTGCAGTTGCACAGGCCAATGCTGCAAACAATGCTACTAGCTATCGAGTTCTTAAAGGCCATACTCTTACTGTAGGTAAGAATATCAAGTCAGGATCAAGTAATGCTCAGGCTATCACTGGAATCAATACATCAAATGCCAACTATGACGAAATCTCTGTTGGTACTACTTTGGGTGTTGCTGTGACTACTGGTGATGCAATCTTCATTGATGATGAGGGTTATACTGGAACCAAAGGCTTACTGTATGAGGATACTACTGTTAAGGGTGAAACATCCGTTGGCGTGGTACTCCGTGGTACAGTATATGAGCGCAGAATCAACCCTGTTCCAAACAGCCTAAAGAGCTCTCTTACTCACATCATTTTCTCACAGTCTTTCTAAAACCAGGTAAAGGAGGAAAAATATTATGAGTAAAATCAAATCAATTTTCGGTGCTTATGCTGATCAGATGCAAATCATGATTGACAAAAGCCTAGATCGTTTTGCACCTACCTGGTATCAAAGATACTTTGGTTGGGCACCGCCTCAGACAAGCTTAACGTTTGTGTCTGCAATTGGCCGCAGCCGGATTGAAGCTGCTGCATCAGTAGTTAACCGTGATTCCAGAACTCCACAAAGAAGCCGTGCTGGTCTTGAAAAGTTGACTGGAGAGATTCCAGCCATCAAGGAAATGTTCAAGATGAGCGAAAGCGACTATCGTGATTTTATGACATTGCAGCAAATGTCTGTTGTAGATGATCAAACTAAAAAGCGTCAACTGTTGGACTTTATGTTCAATGATGTGAAGCTTGTGGGTGACTCTGCAATGAAGCGTCTAGATATCATGGTTCTTGAAGGTGTTTCAAAGGGAGAAATTTCTTTGAGCATTAACAACAACCCTGATGGTCTTGTATTGTCTGATGCAGTGGATTTGTTAATGCATTCTTCTCAAAAGAGAAATGCTACCATCAACTGGGCTACTTCTGCAAGTGCAAAGCCCTTAGAAGATATTGATGCAGTGATTGAAGCTGCTGCTGCAAAAGGGCGCACTTTCGAAAAGATGTTAATGAGCCGTTCATTGTGGTTGAAATTTAAAGCATGTACATCTGTGATTAATGCTTTGAGTGGATTTTACAACATTGCAAAATCATCTGCAACTGTGAGTGCAACTTTGGATAAGGTAAATGAGTACTTGACTGCAAACCAAATGCCTGTAATTGAGTTGGTGGACGAAAACATTGGTATTGAAAAGGATGGTGTAATCTCAGTGATTAAACCATTTGATCAAGATAATGTATCGTTCATCCCATCTGGTAATTTGGGAGTGATCAAAAATGCAATTGCCATCGAAAGCATGCGCCCTGTAGAATCTGTATCATATGCAACATTCAACCGTGCTCTTATCTCTAAGTGGAGTGAAAACGAACCGTTTGGAGAGTGGACCAAAGTTGAACTAAATGCCTTCCCTGCATTTGATGCAATTGATGGCATTTACATTTTGGACAGTGTTCCAGCATAATCCAAAAAAAGCTCTTTGAATAATGACCATTAAGCAAGCACTTATAGCGACAATCTCAATCCAAGGCGTTGATAACAATCTGATAGAAAAAGCTCTAGTTGATAATGACCTAAATGGAAGTGAAAACTATAGTAAATCTGTTAAGTCAAAGGTTGAGATTGCTGCTATAGGTGCTTTGTTTAGTGCGATGCACACGGCAAATGTAAGTGAGGGTGGATTCTCTGTATCATTCAACTATGAGGCTGCAAAACAAACCATTGTTTGCCTTGCAAATGAATATCCAGACGAACTAATTTCTAAAAAGGCACTTGAGATTTACGGCCCAAAAAATAAAATTAGAAGCTCATCAAGATGGTAATGTATCCACATATAGCGACCGCTACTATGCCAGGTACTTCCATCAAGAATGCAAGCGGAAATTGGGAATCCTCTGGTGAATCCTCTATTGTATCTGAATGCAGATTAGAGCCAAATAGTTCCAATAAATTTTTGGCTCTGACTGATGGTAAAAAGATTGACTATGCAGCTATTATTTATATGCCTTTGGGTGAAATCATTCCAGCAGGCGCAAAAATGAAGGTTATGCATGGGCAAAATGTCCTAATAGAAACAATAGTAAAGCATTTTCATCAAGGACAACTAAATCAAAAAGTATGGCTGTAAGGATAACAGCAAAATTTGATGCCAGAGATATCGAAAAGATGTTCCTGGAGAAAATGAGAAAGATTGATCAAGTAATTCTTACAAGATTAATTTTTATTGCTGAAAAGTTTGTTAAGAATGCAAGAAGTAAAGGCGCCTACACAGATCAAACTGGAAATCTAAGAAGCTCAATTGGTTACATAATTCTAAAAGATGGTTCTGAAATCAGGTCTGACTTTGAAAGAAGCATGAAAACCTCTGGAGGCAAAAGGAGAAAAAGAAATTATGGTAAAGATGGTATTAAGGTTGCTAAGGAATTGATTGAAGAAATCAAATCAAACTTCCCAAAAGGTTACGTTTTGATAGTTGTTGCTGGGATGGACTATGCTGCAGCAGTTGAAGCAAAGGGATACGATGTAATTACCTCCTCTGCTGAAATAGCCGTGGATGATTTAAATCGTGCAATGAAGGAACTAAAAAGTAAAATTGACAGAATTCGATGAAAAATACTCTTGATGTTGTAGATGATATTTTTCTTGCCTTAAATGTAACCAACATTAAGAATTCAATTAATGGAGACATTTATAAGCATAAGAGAATACTCAATAGCCGTAAGGAGGATATAGTAATTAACAGTCTGCCAATTAACAGTGAACAGTTTCAAAGTTGTATTGCAAATATCAATATCCATATTCCAGATATTGAGGTAAAGGTAGATGGAAACATAGACTACCAACCTGACCATGAAAAACTGAAAAGCATTACATCATTGGTCATTCAATATTTAGAAGTATGGAGTGGTGAATATCATTTTTCAGTACAACAACAAACAGTATTCAAAGAGGATCAAGCAAATGAGCATTTTTCAAACATAAGAGTAAACTATTATTCAATAAATCTTTAAATAAGATAAAATGGCAAGCAAAAGAATTCTTGGCCTTGTTAGCATCAAGATTGGCAATATAGCCAATGATGGAGGCATGGGCACATCATTAAACGCAATTGGTGACACTGTTGCCGATAGTTGCGTATTTGCATCTGAGGAAGCTACTGAAACTGAAATCCTTACTGAGGAACAAGATGATCCTATTGAGATCATTACCCAACAGGGAAAGAAAACTCTCACTTGGGAAACTTTCAATATGGATGGTGCGATCATGCAAGAGTTGTTTGGTGGAACCTACACTCCAGCAGTAACTGGCGGTAGTCCTTCTCCTGCAACATGGGAAGCACCTGAGAAGTTTCCAATTGTTGAGAAGTCAATTGAAGTTGTTGACCAGAAGGGTAACAAGCTTCAAATTGTTCGTGCTAAACTTTCACCAAGATTGCAAGCGGACTTTAAGAAAACAGCTTTGGGTAAGATTGCTATTGTAGCGACTGTTCTAACTCCGACTAAGGCAAATACCAAGCCTTTCAAGTTCACTTATGCATAATCAGTGAGGGCATTAAACAATTTTATCATTCAAATTAAAGAGCCCAGAAATGGGCTTTTTTACTATGAAAGAAATACTTAAAAAAACAGCTGATACACTACTTGATCAATCTGTGACCTTCACTGTGTCAATTGAACCTAAAAGTAAAATTCACAGATTATTGCAGAAAGTTAGAATAAAGGCCACTGAAAGGGTTTTTTATATCCATCCTTTAACATTTGGAACAATGATCAAGATATCTAGGCTACTCCTGGATATAGATGTAACAATATTTCGTCAAGTAAATATGCTTGATGGTGTTTATAAAGTCCTTAATAAAGATGGAGATAAGATTGCTACAATAGTTGCAATGGCATTTGTAAATAGAAAGAAAGATCCTGAAAATACATTAATTGAATTCATAAAGGACAACTTCACTTCAAAAGAGCTTTTGCAAGCTTTAATGATTGTACTTAATCAAATGGATGTAACAAGTTTTATGAGTTCTATTGTCTCAATAAGAGGTCTGAATCTGCTTCAAGAGACAAGCCAAAAAGTAACAGGGGAGATAATAGC
>ERZ1066133.214-NODE-214-length-31779-cov-7.495555_pt1 | contig 31779 bp, 32 predicted proteins | sample MGYA00382780_ERZ1066133 | MGnify/ENA primary metagenome ERZ1066133 (study PRJEB33369, sample SAMEA5778363) | biofilm metagenome | biome: Industrial cooling water; feature: Water cooling tower basin; material: Biofilm | place: United Arab Emirates | collected... | reverse complement strand
AAGAATCTTCATGACTCAATTTTATGGGTATGTTTATTAAAAGATAATTGCTTGATTTTGCAGTCATCTTACCATGCAAAGAACGAATTGTTTCTCTTATGCTAAGCCATCCTAAGGTAGGTTTTTTTTGAATGGTTAAAAAGGTATTTCCATCATCGGTAATAGAAAGGATTACCATTGAAGGACTGTATTCTAATTTTACTAAAATATTTTTACTTATTCCAGCACTTCTTATTTGAGTGATAATTTCCTGAAAGATTCTGAATATTCTAATTTTTAAATCACGTTCAAGAACTTTATTATTGGTATTTGCATTTAGTTTAATTGACATTCCAGTTTGTTTCGAAACTTGACCAATATACCAGTCAATCGTAGCTACTAATCCTAAGTCGTCTAGAATAGAAGGTCTTAATCCAGATGCAATTTTCCTTACTGTAGTCATTGCTTCTGACATAGAGGAAAGTGCCTTTTGCATTTTATTTTGAAAATCTGTTTTTTCAAGTTTTTCAATATTTTTTTTAATCCATGCAATTTCAAGCCTCAATCCAGTAATATGCTGGCCAAGTGCTTCTTGTATTTCTTGTGCAGTATGCTTTCTTTCCTGTTCTCTAACAGTAAATAGGTGTGATGTTAATTGTTGTAATTGTTGGTTGTATTCTCCAACTTCATATTCTGCTTTTACCCTTTTAGTTATATCAACAAGTATTACATAAACATATTCATCTTGTACTTGAAATACGAAAGAAAAATTTCTGGTAATACCATCTTTACACACTAAAGAAGCTTCTGTGTTGGGGGCTTTTTTGATTTTCTTTTTTCTTATCTGATCGATGATTTCAAGCCAATGATTTTGAAGTTGTTTTCTAATGATTGGATCTGGTTGTGATTTTTTATACCAATCACTTAATGTGGGTAATTCTTCTAGTTTATAGCCAATTTGTCTTGTGAAAAACCTATTAACAAAAATAATATTTCCTTTTAGGTCGTGAATACCAATTGAGATAGGAATATTGTTTGCTATTACTCTAAATCTTGCTTCACTATTAACTAGTGCTTTCTTTTCTTGATGAGTGTTAGTTATGTCATTAAAAATTGCATAAACCATTTTTTCATCAGTAGAGAAACTGATATCAAATAGCCTGATTTTTCCATTTTTACAAATAAGCCATGCTTTTTTTGAAGAAGAAATAACTTTATTTTTTTTCTTCTCACTTACAAGCTTGAACCAATCTTTGATTTCGTTTTTTAATGAAATTCCTTTTGGGGGCCGAATTAAATTGTAAAAATCTTCTAAGTTATTAAGTTGTATTCCCTTTTTTATGAAAGTAGAATCGAAAGCTGTATTAGTAAATTTGATTTCTTTATTTTGGTTGTAACATAAAACTGGAATAGGTAGTTTCTCTGCAACAGTTGTAATTGAATTTATAGATGTTTCTTCTTGTACAACTGAAAGAAATGTAATTTGAATTTTTTCTTTAGAAATATTTTGTAGCAGCAGCTGATGTTTCTTTTTTAATTGTATGTTCTTGGTTTCAAAAAAAACTGTTTGAGATTTATTTTGTTGAAATAAATCTTTAAAGACCTTTCTTAAATTACTTGCCCGATTTTGTTCATATACCTCAAATATCTTTTTGCCAATCAAATCTCTGTTTCCAAACCCAAACTTAGTTTTAAGCTGCCCAACAGCTTTTTGTATGATAAAGCTGTTGTCTATAATTAAGTAACTGGTTTGTTTCGTATGCATTGGTTCCTGAATTGATAAATATAAGAAAATTATATGCTAGACTATAAACAAGGCCGTCTGGAAAGACAGCCTTGTTGTAACGACCATTGGATGAAAAAGCAGGATATTGGATGGGTCGTATTGTGCGTTAAAAAAATCGGGGGGATAGGTTTTTATAGGATTAAGTTTTAAAACAGGGTTAATTCAAGGGTGGGTGTACCATTTGTTGTACAATTTTTCCAAGCTGCATCATTTCAAAACCTTTGTCTACAACCAAACTGGCTCCATTCTCTTTGGCTTGTTTTTGAAACGCAGCATGCGTGCAATGTGTAAGGACAAGACATTTAGTAGGTAGATCTGTATTGGCTGCCTGATGAATCAAATCTAGTCCTTGGCCATCTTCAAGTAGAATATCAGAAATCATAATATCGGGATGAACTAAATGCAGCTTCCTTTTAGCATCCTCAGTTCCATTTGCAACCATGACAATATGCTCCATATTTGTTTTTTCAATTTCCTTCTTAATTTCTTGAATTATAAAGGGAGAATCATCTACAACCAAAATTTTATACAAGCGTTTCATATTGAAAGTTTTAAATGAAAGCAGGACCAAGGCTATTGGTTTTTCACAGGATAGAAGAAATTAGATTATTCAAAGGATTTGGAAGAAGGATATTGGCTTAAATCGGATTGGATATTGGCTTCCTTTAATTCCTGCTTTCATGTACAAAGTTCATATAGCGCACACTACTGTTAAATAGTGTTTGCACGCTATTTCATGTAGTTGTTTTTCAAGAAAAACTGTAAAAGTTCTATAAGGAGTAGTGAAATCACTACAAATTCGCTGTACAATAATCCTTGTAGCATAAAAAAACCACCCAAAGGGTGGTTCTAAGTAATTTATAATGAATAGGTTAGTATAATTCTTTAATTCTAGTATATCGGGTTCTATCCAAATATTTTATGTTCAATAACGTATTTAATAAGTTCAGCAATATTGCGCATATTCATCTTCTCCAAAATCCTAGATTTGAATGTGCTAACAGTATTGATACTAATATTGAGTTGAGTACCAATTTCTGAAATACTCTTTCCTTCCGATAGGAGCCTTAAAATATCTAATTCCCGATTGGATAAACTTTCATGGGGAGCTTTTTGATGATCAATACCAATATTTTGGGCTAATAACTCGGCAACTTGTGGAGTAATGTATTTGTAACCTGACCTAAGTTGATTGATGGCTTTAACGAGTTCATCTGGCGGACTATCTTTTGTTAGATAGCCAGACGCACCAGCTTGGAAGGCTCTTATGGCATATTGCTCAGGTGGATGCATTGTAAGGGTTAGCACAGGAATTCCTGGTTTTAACTCCTTGAGTCTTTTTAATGCATCTAATCCAGACATGCCGGCCATTGTAATATCTAATAAAATCAAATCAAAATCTTCTTTAATTAGCTTTTTAAGAAGAGTTTCTCCGTCACTAATGTCGGTGACTTCGGCTAGGGGGAAGTTTTCTACAATAATTTTTTTGATTCCTTCCCTTACGTATGTATGGTCGTCAACAAGGATTATTTTCATCAGTTTCTTATTGCATTGGTGCTACAAAATAAGCGATTTTGCCCTAATTTGTTAGACTAAGTTTTTCTGTTGAAGGCTTTAGCATTAAAAAACAAACAATCCACAGAAATTCCCCAATCTTAAATAAACATTTTTTTGAGGTTTGAAGCTATTAACTTGCATCCATGCAGCAGTATCATCAATTATTAGAGCATATTTTAAAAAATGGTATTGAAAAGTCCGACAGAACTGGAACCGGTACCATTAGTTGTTTTGGATATCAAATGCGTTTCAATTTACAGGAAGGGTTTCCTTTGGTTACAACAAAGAAATTGCATTTAAAAAGTATTATTCATGAATTGTTGTGGTTCTTGAAGGGTTCGACCAATATTGCCTATTTAAAAGAAAATGGGGTAAGTATTTGGGACGAATGGGCAAATGAAGCAGGTGATTTAGGCCCTGTTTATGGCAAGCAATGGCGCTCTTGGCAGGGTGCCGATGGACAAGTGGTTGACCAAATTACTGATTTGATTAATCAAATTAAAAACAATCCAGATAGCAGAAGGCTTATTATAAGTGCTTGGAATGTGGCTGAGTTACCTAAAATGGCTCTAATGCCTTGTCATGTTTTGTTTCAATTTTATGTAGCACCTGCTGACGAAAAAAATGAAAGACCGCGCCTATCTTGTCAACTCTATCAGAGGAGTGCAGACGTATTTTTAGGAGTGCCGTTTAATATTGCTTCATATGCATTGCTTACGCATATGATTGCTCATGTTTGTAATTTAGAAGTAGGAGAATTTATTCATACTTTTGGTGATGTTCACTTGTATTCGAATCATTTTGAACAAGCTAAACTTCAATTATCAAGAGATCCATTCCCGCTTCCAACATTACGAATGAATACGAATGTGCAATCTATTTTTGATTTCACATATGATGACTTTACAATTGAAAATTACCAATCTCATCCAGCTATTAAAGCGCCGGTTGCAGTTTAAAAAAATCATAAAAACCATGAAACAAGTAATTGTATTAACTCTTTCGCTTTTTCTTTTTGCTCAAGTAGGAGTTGCTCAAGACAGGAAACTAACAAAGCTTTGGGAGTCAGACTCATTGTTTAAAACCCCTGAAAGTGTTCTCATTTACCCTAAAAAGGAGTTTTTATTTGTTTCAAATATAGATGGGAATCCTGCAGAAAAGGATGGGAAAGGCTCTATTGGGATTATGGGAACTAATGGAAAAGCTTTTAGAGTTGAATGGGTGAAGGGATTAAATGCACCTAAGGGAATGGGTATTTATAGAGATAAGCTTTATGTAACCGATTTAGATGAAGTGGTTATGATTGAAGTGGATAAGTCGGCTGTTGGTAAGCGTTATCCAATACCTGGCACACAATTTTTAAATGATATAACAGTAGATAAAAAGGGTGTAATATATGTTTCAGATAGCCGAGGTAAGCGCGTGTATAAAATAGAAAAGGAAGAAGTTACACTTTTTTTAGATGGACTTGCTGGTCCTAATGGTTTGTTGATTCAAGACGAAGGCCTCTATATATTGGATAGTGGTACATTGTGGTTAGTAGATGCAAAAAAAAGTAAGAAGAAAATAGCCGAAGGTATGGAAGGTGGTACAGACGGTATTGAAAGAGTTAGTAATGAAGAGTTTATTGTAAGTAGCTGGGCCGGTATCATATATCTGGTGAAAGTGGATGGTACTGTAACAAAATTATTAGACTACAGAGAAGATAAAATTAATACTGCCGATATCGCTTTTGATGCAAAAACTAAAACACTCTATGTGCCTACATTTTACAACAATAAGGTAATGGCATTTAGGCTTGATTAATTAAATATTTCTTGATGCATTCTGTTGAGCTGATTCAAATTGTTGCTGCTTCAAATAATAATGGCATTGGAAAGAATAACCAGCTGTTATGGCATTTGCCGAGAGATTTACAATATTTCAAACAACAAACATGGGCAATGCCCGTGTTAATGGGTAGAAAAACATTTGAATCTGTGGGTAGTAAACCATTGCCCGGAAGGGTCAACATCATTTTAACCCGACAAGTAGGATTAAAATTGGGAGACGGAATCATTGTTGTACAATCGCTAGAACAAGCCATTCAGTATTGTAGGGAAAACAAATACCGACAACTTTTTATAGCTGGAGGAGGCGAAATATATCAGCAAACTTTTAAAGAAAGTCATACTATTTTTTTTACACGGGTTGATACAACTATTGAGGCAGATACGTTTTATCCGACTATTAATCCTGATGAATGGTGGTTGCTAGAAGAACAAGTTTTTCCTTCTGATGAGAAGAACCAGTTTGCAATGCGTTTTGAAAAGTGGAGGAGGAAATAAAATCTTAACTAATAGCTATTAATGTCTTCTTATTTAATAGCGTAGTCGCCATAAATGGGTGTTTTTCCAGATAAATAGGCTGATAGCACCTGCATTTGGGGCTTTTCTTTTCCTTGTACTGGCTCAATAGATAGCGGGTAGTTTTTCCACCAAGCACCAGCTGCCCAATAATTGCTTCCAATATTGTGGTGGTGTAAGTAAGCTAAAAAACGATCCATTACTGAAACCCAACGTCTATCATTATTAGGAACACCGTACTCACCTATGAATCCTTTTTTGTTGTTTGCCTGTAACCATTCAATAAAAGGTTTTACTTTTTCAATGCCAATTTGTTCATGGTGGTATTTTTCTTGATAACCATTTACATATGTACCACTTCCGTCGGCATCAAAATAGCAGTGAGCGCTATAGACCAACTTATTTGCTGGGTCTTTTAAATGCTTCAAATTGTCGCTGAATTTTTTCCAGTTATAAGCACTAGCCCATCCATCACCATCGACTAGAATAGGTGTTTTATTATCAACTTCACGAATGGCAAGAATAACTTCTTGAGCTGCTTTAGCCCAGACACCTGAACCCATGTCATGTGGCTCTGCCATAATTTGATAAGCAACAATATTATTATGTTTCTTTACTCTTGCAGCAAATTTTTTCCAAGCATCACAATATGCTGCAATACTCACTTCATTGCTTCCAATTGGTAAATCTTGATCTTGGATACGATAGTGACCATAATTATGCATGTCTAAAATGACGCCCATTTTATTTCTTTCTGCAAAGCGAAGTGTATTTTCAATCTCTCTTAAATTAGCTTCATCTAATTTCCCGAACAAGCCATTTTGAATTCTTTCCCAACGAAACGGGAGTGCAATTTGCTTGATACCTTTAGAAGCGTAATAGTTCATTTGCTCAGCAGTTGGATAAACATAATCCTTGTTCATTATGCCTGGCATTTGCTGTTGTCCAAACTCTGCTCCACAAACTGAAACGCTCATTGGAAGCTGGCTCTCATCGTTAATAAAAGATTGGTTTAAAAGAAAAGCTGCAACCAATAAAATAGGTAAGCTAATGAGACCTTTAGTAAAAATTGAAAATTGGTTTTTCATAAAATATTGGGTTGGAGCTTGGATATTGGGATTTCAAAACGGATGAAATCTGGTGTAAAACAACCCAATTGAAGAGGCATAGAAAATCCTCTTTTAAGCGAATTTTAATTCGAATATTATTGTCGTGCTGTCGTTATAATTCGATGCACACATGTATATGACAACAACTACTTGAATTGTAGAGAAACTTCTTTTATAGATCCAAAAACCTCAAATAGTGTTAAAATGTAATAGTTACAACTACAAATGTGTAACGGTAAATTTATTTGTGATTAGTTCTAGTTAAAATTTCAGTTAGATAAATTCACTAAGTATGGTAGAGGTTAATTGATGTAGATGCACCATCAAAGACAAAAAAAACACCCCATTGAGAGGTGTTTCTAAGATGAAAAATTAAAAAAAATTAAATCAATTGATGTTCTAAAGCATATTTCACCAGCTCAGCATTCGACTCGCAATGTAGTTTTTTCAAGATTCTAGTTCGAAAAGTACTGACAGTATTAGGTGATATAAATAATTGTTCTGCAATATCAGAGATCTTTTTGCCTGCTGCTATTTGTTTAAAAACAGCGAGTTCTCTTTCTGAAAGATTTTCATGTGGAATCTTAGATCTATCTGTATCAATTGATTCAGCTAACAAGTCGGCTAGCTCAGCACTGATATACCTTTTGCCATTAGAAACAGCTTTAATTGCAGTAATAAGTTCATCGGTAGCATTTTGTTTACAAACATATCCATTCGCCCCTAATTTAATGGCTCTTACCCCATACTGAGATGCAGGGTACATACTTAAAATAATTACTTTACTACCCTTGTTATAGGATTTAATTTTTTTAACCCCCTCTAATCCATCTAAGCCAGGCATATTAATGTCTGAAATAATAATATCGTGCTCATCTTTGGATTGAATAGCTAACATATCTGTTGCAGTAGCAACCTCGGTAAACTGTGCAAAGGGAAATTCAGCTTCAATGATTCTTTTTACTCCATCACGAACAATTGCGTGATCATCTGCTAACAAAAATTTCATAGTATTGGATAATTGGTTGTAGTAAAGTTATGGAACATTTCGTGGTTTTTTCAAAAATGCTTGTTAACTTTAAATTGTCCAATACTAAGGTCTTTTACGACAAATGAAAAACCAATTATAAGGAACCATCAATGACTCCATTTTTACAAGGCTTACTTTGTCAGGTAAGAGAACACAAGTTATCTGAAAAATTCAATCAAATTGGATACTGGGAATATGATAGTTTAAAGCAAAAATTTTATTTTGAACCATTTCTAAGAGATCTGTTAAACATACCAGATAAGGCTTCTAATTATCTCGATATCAATTCAACACTACTTCTGCACAAAGAGTATCAAAAAATATTTTTACAAGCACTTGAAAATTGTTTTACTACTGGAGAGTCCTTTCATTTAGAAGTTCCTTTAAATACTGTTAGTAGTATTGCTAAGTGGTTTAGAATTTCTGGGGCTATTAAATTAGAAGAAAACTTTACAAAAAAAATAATAGGATTCATAGAAGAAATTCCAAAATCTTCACACTTAAATCATCATAATTACCAATCAATTGATTTCTATTCATCATTACTAGATCATTCTGATGCAGCAATTATTTTACTAGATGAGAACGGTAAATTTTTATTTCAAAGTAAATCAGTAGAAAAAATTGTAGGTCACTCTGTAGAAGAAAAAAGTGTAACCAATATTTTTGAATTTGTTGATCCTAATCAAGAAGAAGCTTTAAGAGCTGCTTTTCAACAAATTTTATCTAAGCCATATGAAAAGTTAAGTTCAAGTTTTCGATTCAGGCATATTGAAGGACACTATGTTTGGTTGGAAGGAACTGGTATTAATTTATTACATGATCCAGTCATTCAAGCTATCCTAGTAACTTATAAGGATTGTTCTATTCAAAAACAAATTGAACAGCTATTATTGCAGCATCAAGAAAGGGTTGCCTCTTTGTCTCGGTCTACAAAAACAGTTGTTTGGGAATTAGATCGAGATGGTAAGTTTACGTTTATAAATGATACTGTAGAGGAACTTACTTCTTTGATTGCTTCAGAAATAGTAGGTGTCAAATATTTTCATGAATTATATCCTGAAAGTTCCAAACACTTTTTGCAGGAAAAAGGATACGAATTACTGAGACGAGATAAAATTTTAAAAAATTTCGAATTACCATTAAATACGCCAAAGGGTGTATTTTGGGTTAGTAATACAGTCTTGCCTAAGCTCGATAACGCTGGTAAGTTGATTGGCTATCTAGGAAGTAGTACAGATATTACAGATAGGAAAAAAATGGAATTGGAATTGCAAAACCGGAATACCCGGTTCGAACAACTTGCAATTGCTAGTCGGTCTGTAGTATGGGAAACTAATTCACAAGGTTTATATACTTATGTTGGGGAATCTATAGAGCATTTACTTGGTTATATATCAAGTGAATTAGAAGCTAAAAAATATTTCTATGATCTGTTTCCCACTAATGAAAGAACACATTTTAAAGAAAAGGGCTTACATTATCTAAATAATCGGTCAACAATAACGGATTTCATAAACCCATTAGAGCATAAGAATGGTTCAATTGTTTGGGTAAAATCAAATGCATTTCCTCTATTCAGCGAGAATGGAGATTTTATTGGATATAGAGGAATAGATGTTGATGTAACACAAAGATTAGAAATAGAAAATGCTTTAAAGCAACGAGAATATGATTTATCTATTGTAAATGCTTCTTTATCAGATTACATTAATCTGCAAGCAGTACTTGTAACAATTGCATCTAATTATATTAATATTCCCTTATCAAAAGTTAACGAAGCCATTCAGCAGTCGTTGAAAATGTTGGGTGAGTACACTCAGGCCGATAGGGTATATATTTTTGAATATAACTACGATAAGCAAATATGTACTAATACATTTGAATGGTGTGCTCCAGAGATTATACCTCAGTTTGATGCTTTACAGGCAGTTCCACTCGCTGATATGGTAGATTGGATAAAAATTCATAATACAGGGGAGGCAGTTTATGTTGCGAATGTGTATGAAATGGATGAAAATGATCCTATTAGATTGATTATTGAGCCGCAAGAAATTAAGAGTTTAGTTACTTTCCCATTAATGGAGAATGGATCTTGCATAGGATTTGTGGGTTTTGATTTTGTTAGAAAGTTTTATTCAGTTCAGCAAAAAGAACTCCTCTTGCTTTCATTGTTTTCAGAAATATTAATGAATATACGTTCTCGACAAAAGGTTGAGGAGGAGTTATCGCGTACAAAGAGTATGCTTACTCAAGCTGGGCAAATGAATAGAATGGGGGCTTGGGAATATGATCCAGTAACAAAAGAACTTATTTGGTCTGATGTTACTAAAGCTATACATGAAGTTGACAAAGATTATATTCCTACTGTTGACGAAGGTATTTTATTTTATAAAGAAGGTGAGAGTAGGAATAAAATTTCCCAGCTATTTCAAAAATTGGTCAATGAATTTGTATCCTACGATGATGAATTTGAAATTGTAACTGCAAAAGGAAACCACAGGTGGGTTCGTTCAATGGGGCGTGTAGATTTAAAAAATAATATTATTCATAGGGTTTATGGCACATTTCAAGATATCACTGAAAGAAAGTTGTCTGAGGATAGACTTAAAATGACGGAAATAAAATTGAATGCATATTATAAAAATACTTCTGAAGCCATTCTTTTTTTAGATGTGGATTTTTCTGTAATTGACTTTAATGATGTATTCGAAAAGAAGCTGATGCAACTGTTCGGCTTAACAATACAGAAGAATACCTCTGTATTTCAATTTGCTGCATTGAAAAAAGATACTTTCTGGGAAAGACTATTTAAAGCTTGTTTAGACGGTCACACACAAAATAGTGAATATAGATTGATATATAAAGGAGTTACTTATTGGTGGGATTTATATGCAACGCCTATTGAGGGTGTAACTGGAGTTGTTACAGGATTGGCAGTTGGATTTAAGGAGATTTCAGAAAAAAAGGAGCTCGAAAAAAGATTGGAGCTTGAAAGAAAGCAAAAGCAGGTTGATATTACAAAAGCCATTCTTTTATCACAAGAAAAAGAAAGAGAATATCTAGGTATGGAATTGCATGATAATGTAAATCAACTCTTAGTAAGTTCTAGAATGTATTTATCGCTTTACAGGTCTGGTAAAATGACCCCAAATGAGGTGGTCGACAAAACAGATCAACTTGTTAAGTCTGCAATAGATGAAATTCGTAATCTGTCACATCAATTAATTCCGCCAAAGTTTCTTAACTCAAATTTGAAAGAATCTTTAGAAAAGCTGTTTCTTCCATTTCAAACTAGTGAAGATGTAGAAGTTCATTCTGAATTTCAGTTGACTGATGAAAGTTTGATCGGAGAATCACTACGTATTGCCATTTATCGTATAACACAAGAGCAAATTAGCAATATCATCAAGTATTCAAAAGCAAACTTGGTTGATTTCAAACTCATACAACAGCCAAATGAAATTGGATTGTCTATATCAGATAACGGAGTTGGAGCTGAATTGCGCAAATTACAACGCGGAGTAGGTATGATGAATATGCAATCTCGCGTAGAAGCGCAGCAGGGTAGAATGACAGTCATTTGTGCACCCAATCAAGGCTTTGAGTTAAAATTCGTTTTTCCTCTTATCAAAAAATGATTCATTTTATGCATATGTGATTCACTATTTTCGCGGCATGTATAGCACTTTTGAACTTGGCATAAGGTATATCAAATATTGGCTTTTAGCCAATAATGGTGCTGGTCACGGTATGCATTCTCCATTTGTATATGATTTTATTAGAAATGTTCTACTGCCTTCAAAAAATATAGAAAACATCGTAATAGAAGAAAAACGGAAGAAGTTACTTAACAATAAACAATCCATTTGGGTAAAAGATCTTGGTGCAGGCTCTCGCTCATTACTCGGCTCAAATAGAACCATTCAATCAATTGCATCATCTTCTCTGAAGCCTAAAAAGTTTGGTGCGCTTTTTAGCAAGATGATTCAGTACTATAAGTATAAAAAGGTGTTGGAGTTAGGAACCTGTTTGGGAATTACATCGAGTTATCTAGCAACTAGTCATAATGAGGTTCAGGTAGATACTATTGAAGGAGCAGATACAATAGCTAACTATGCTGCAGCCTTATTTGATGAATTAGGTCTTGAAAATATTCATTTGCATCAAGGTAATTTTGATGAAGTGCTGCCTGAAATATTAGCGAAGAGCGACCAATCATACGATTTCATTTACGTAGATGGCAATCATAGGTATGAACCAACTATCAATTATTTTAAACAATTGAAGGATCAAATTCACGAATATTCGGTTATTGTTTTTGATGATATTCATTGGAGTAAAGAAATGGAAGAAGCTTGGGAGTTCATTAAAGCCGATAAAACTGTTTCGCTTACAATTGATTTATTTTATATAGGGCTGGTATTTTTTAGACAAGAACAGTTGACTCCCTCTCACTTCTCTATTCGCTTTTAGAAAACTTGTAGTTTTTTTTGTAACTTCCACGAATTAAGGTATTTATATGCAGATTGGAGTTTTACAAGAGCCCTCTTGGGAAAATAGGGTAGCATTTCTTCCAGAACATATTGCTGACTTGAAGAAAAGAGGATTTTCCGTTCAGGTTGAAAATTCAGCTGGACAAAAAAGTTTTGCAAGTGATCAACAGTATGTAGATGCGGGAGCTCAAATTGTTACTCGAGCACAAGTAGTTTCAGAATCGGATATCATTTGTTGTATACACCCTTCTGATGATCTTTTGAATGTTAGCTCTAACAAGACCAAGGTGATCATTGGAATGTTTCAGCCTTTCAATCATCTCGCTTGGTTACAAAACTTGTCATCAAACAAAACAGCAGTTTTTAGCTTAGATATGCTTCCTAGAACTACTAGAGCGCAAGCTATGGACGTGTTAAGTAGTCAAGCAAACATTGCTGGATATAAAGCTGTTCTTTTAGCTGCAAACTTGTTGCCTCATTATTTCCCAATGTTTATGACAGCGGCAGGAAGTATTCGCCCTGCTAAAGTGCTTATTCTTGGTGCAGGTGTTGCTGGATTGCAAGCAATTGCCACGGCAAGGCGATTAGGAGCAGTGGTAGAAGTTTTTGATACGAGAGCTGCTGTAAAAGAGGAGGTCATGAGCTTAGGTGCAAAATTTGTTGAAGTAGAAGGTGCCGCCGACGCCAGTTCTGCCGGTGGATATGCAGTGGAACAGACTGAAGAATTCTTGTCACGACAAAGAGAGAAAATTCATGAAACAGCTGTTAAGTCGGATATAATCATCACGACTGCCCAAATACCTGGTAAGAAAGCGCCTATTCTCATTGAAGAAAGAACTTTACAGCAAATGAAGTTAGGTTCGGTTGTGGTAGATTTAGCCGCAATTAGTGGAGGTAATACGCCTCACACGCCTCAAAATGGAAAAATTGTTTTTGAGGGTGTCACTATTGTTGGAAATAGTTGGCTTCCTTCTGATATGCCTTTTGATGCAAGTAAGTTATATGGGAAAAATATGATCAACTTCCTTAGCCTATTTAAGGTTGACAATAATGAATTAGTATTTGATTTACAAGATGAGTTATTGAAGGGTTCATGCATATGTAGAGAGGGTTCTATTGTTCACGAAAAATTACAGCAACATGGATAGTATGATGAATTGGTTACAGGAGTATCAAGAAATGATCTATGTAGTTATTCTAATGATTTTTTTGGGAATAGAAGTCATTGGAAGGGTTCCTAGTGTATTACACACGCCATTAATGAGTGGTGCCAATGCTATTCATGGCGTAGTTATTATTGGTGCTATTATAGTTATGGGACAAGCAGATGGAGATAACTGGTTGGCATTGGTGCTTGGCTTTTTAGCAGTTCTCTTGGGAACATTAAACGTGGTTGGTGGATTTGTTGTAACTGATAGAATGTTGGAAATGTTCAAGGCAAAAAAATCTAAATAAAACCCTAAGAAACTTATATGGAAATTAGTTTGTTGACGATTTCGTATCTATTTGCAAGTATTACATTTATTCTTGGACTAAAAATGTTGTCGCATCCGGCTTCTGCAAGAAATGGAAATAGGCTTGCCGCACTTGGTATGGCAATAGCCATTTTTGCAACTATTTTTTTATATGAATCTGATGGAAGGAAGCTTGGTAACCTCATTTGGATTTTTGCAGCATTAATAATTGGAACAATAGTAGGTACACTGGCTGCCAAAAAAGTTAAGATGACTGCAATGCCGCAGATGGTAAGCTTGTTCAATGGAATGGGAGGTGCCTGCGCTGCTTTAATTTCAGTTGTTGAATACAATCATCTTTTACATGCACAAGAGCCCTCAGCAAGTACTTTGGCAATTATTTTTGGTGGATTAATTATTGGTTCTGTTTCTTTTTCTGGAAGTATGGTTGCTTGGGGTAAGTTAGATGGAAGAGTAAAAGATTTTGTTTTCAAGGGACAACATATTTTCAACTTAGGCTTATTATTTTTTATTGTAGCTCTAGCAACGTATAGGGTAGTTTGGCATGGCGAAATATGGATGATGTATATCATATTAGTTGCCTCTTTACTGTATGGTATTTTCTTTGTTTTACCTATTGGTGGAGCAGATATGCCAGTAGTGATTTCGTTGTTAAATTCTTTTACGGGCGTTGCAGCTGCCTTTGGAGGATTTTTATATGGCAATAAAGCCATGTTAACAGGTGGAATTTTAGTTGGAGCAGCCGGAACTCTTTTGACGATTCTTATGTGTAAGGCTATGAATCGTTCTTTGATGCATGTGCTTATTGGATCTTTTGGACAAACTTCAGTTGGTACTTCGGCAAGTAATACAAGTGCAGGAGGTGCGCATAAAGAAGTTAGCTTGAGTGACGCAGCTATGATGATGTCGTACGCTCAGCGTGTGGTAGTTGTACCTGGTTATGGGCTAGCAGTTGCACAAGCGCAACATGCTTGTCATGAGTTAGAGAAGATACTAATTGATAAAGGAGTAGATGTGACCTATGCAATTCATCCAGTAGCAGGAAGAATGCCTGGACATATGAATGTTTTACTTGCAGAAGCTGATGTAGCTTATGAACAATTGGTTGAAATGGAAGCAGCAAATGAATTGTTTCCTCAAACAGATGTGGTGCTGGTTTTGGGCGCAAACGATGTAGTGAATCCAGCCGCCAAAACAGATTCATCTTCACCCATATATGGTATGCCAATTTTGGATGTAGAATTGGCGAAGCAAGTCATAGTGAATAAAAGAAGTATGAAACCTGGATATGCAGGCATTGAAAATGACCTTTTTTATAGACCAAAAACTTCTATGCTATTTGGTGATGCAAAAAAAGTATTACAAGATTTAGTTGCTGAAATTAAATCGATGTAAAAACAAACTTGCTAAGCCTTAGCTTTGGACTAATGGCAAGTCTCGAATCTGCTTTACAATCGTGGCAAAATGCTCCAGGTTTTGATAAACAGGCTTGGCTATCAGCGCATGCAGAAGCTGCACCTGTTACTATACGTGTGAATGCAGAAAAAAATGTGCAAGTCAAGCAATTGTTTCCAGATTTAATTGGGGCAAAAGTACCTTGGTGCAACAATGCGTTTCAGCTAACAGAACGCCCCTCTTTTGTGCATCATCCGGCTTGGCATGCAGGAGGTTTTTATGTGCAAGAAGCTAGTAGTATGTTTCTTTGGCATGTACTTGAAACATTGAACTTGCCAAAAGTTGGATTGAAAGTACTTGATTTGTGTGCAGCTCCTGGTGGCAAATCAACCCTATTGGCTTCTTATTTTGTCAGCAGTCTTTTAGTTAGTAATGAGGTTATCAAAAGCAGGAATGCTATTTTGGTAGAAAATCTCACAAAATGGGGTGGGTATAATACTGTAGTAGTGCAAAATGATCCCGCACAAATTGGAAAGCTCCAGCATTTTTTTGATTGTGTAGTTGTGGATGCTCCCTGCAGCGGAAGTGGGTTATTTAGAAAAGATCAGGAAGCGCTGGCTAATTGGACAGAAGAGCAGGTTTTTCACTGTCAAGCTCGACAAAAAAGAATACTAGAGGATATTTGGCCTTCAGTTAAACCTGGTGGCTATTTGGTTTATTCTACTTGCTCCTATTCGCAGGAGGAAAATGAAGATATGGTTGATTTTTTACTAGAACATGAGAATGCTACTAGTTTGTCAATCCCTGTTCCAGATGATTGGGGTATTACTGTATCGTCATCCAAACAAAAGGAAGGAAGTAGTTACCGCTTTTGGCCGCACAAAGTTCAAGGAGAAGGATTTTTCTTAGCAGTGATTCAAAAGCGGAACAATAAAATGGATTACTCTTCTTCACTTTCAACAAGGAAAATTCAACCAATTCCAAATAAGCAAGCAATTTTAACAAATCAGATGGTGTTAAATACAGAGGAAATGCATCTATTTAATGAAGCTAATATCATTCGTATGATACCTACTTCTTTTTTAGAGGCATTGGAAATTTTAGCTGCTCATGTTTACATTAAAAAAGCAGGTGTAGCTTTGGGCGAGTGGAAGGGACAGTCATGGATTCCGCACCATGAATATGCATTGAGTGGGGCGGTATTGGATAACAATCCACGTATGAATTTAAATACCCATGATGCTTTGCAATATTTAATGAGAAAGGATTTTTTTGTAGAGGGATTACAACTGGGGTGGAACAGTGTTTGGCATGATGGCTTATGTTTGGGTTGGGCTAAGGTGCTTCCAAACAGAATCAATAATTATTATCCAAATTCTTGGAGAATTTTAAAAGATATTTGAGTATGAAAAAGTGGAATATGAAGACTTGGATGTTGATTATGTTGACATTTTGCTTCTTAGAATTAGGTGCGCAATCTAGGGTGCTTGTTCAAGGAACCCCGTCGAAATGGTATGTAACACATACTGTTGCTCCTCAAGAGAGTTTATACCAACTTTCTCAAAAATTTCAGGTGCCTGTTAAAGAGCTGGCATCATTTAATAAAATTAAAGAAAATGCTGGGTTGAGGGTGGGTGATGAAATCAAAATACCCTTGAATAAAGAAAATTTTATTCAGAATAGTACTGAACAACAAGGTTGGTTTACCCCTTTGTATCATGAAGTGAAAAAAGGCGAAAGCTTGTTCGCAATTGGACAGAAATATCAAGGTGTTAAAACAGATCAATTGTTGAGAATGAATAAAATGACTCAGCCTCAAATTAAAACAGGTGATCAAGTTATAGTTGGGTACTTAAAAGCAGGTAAGCAATCCTTTCAAATGGATGCTCCCATGGAAACTAAATCAGAAGTAACAACTACCAACACAACTCAATCGGAAGTCAAGAAAGTTGAGTCTACAAGTGTAACTCCAACACCTACTCCTGCACCTAAAAAAGAATCGACTCAAGTAAACAATTCAAAAGTTTCATCTGGCGAAGGATATTTTGCGCGCTTATATCCAGCAGCAGAAGCAGGAACAACACAACAGTTTAAAACAGGTGATGCACATGTTTTTAAAAGCATTAGTGGATGGGAAAATAAAAAGTACTACGTATTAATGAATGATGTTGCAGAAGGAACCTTAGTTAGAATCACATCCATGAATAATAAGTCAGTTTGTGCAAAAGTTTTAGGTCCACTACCCGAAGGAAAGTCAAGTCAGGGTTTAATCTTAAGAATGAGTAATGCTGCTGCAGCTGCTTTAGGAATGGGTGAAGAAAAATTTGCAGTGAATGTTACTTACTTTCAATAAGATGGGCATAGCCTCTCAAGAAAGTAGCAGTATCCATTTTCTTTTTCCCTTCCAGCTGTAATTCTTGCACTATAACCCATCCGTCGCTTGTAGCAAATTCAAGAATTGTTTTTCCATCAGAATGAATGCTACCTACAGTTTTATTATGCGCTTCTTTTTTGTAGGTCGCTTTGTGAATTTTCAACTTTTTATCCTGAACTGTTGTAAAGGCAGATGGGTGTGGCGCTAAGCCACGAATTAAATTGTGAATATTCTCTGAAGTATCATTCCAATGAATGACGCATGTTTCGGTAAAAATTTTAGGGGCATGGTATGCAGCGTCTTCGATATTCTGTTGCGGTGTAGGCAGTAAATTTCCTTTAGCAAGTTGATCCAGCGTTTCAATCAACAATTCAGCACCCACAATTTTTAATTCATTGTACAAATCTCCCGTAGTAGCATTGGGTAAAATGGGAACCGACTTTTGTAATAAGATATCCCCTGTATCTATCACATGCTTTAATTGGAAAGTGGTTACGCCAGTCGTTTTTTCACCACGAATGACCGCCCAGTGAATGGGGGCAGCTCCGCGAAATTTTGGAAGCAAAGAGCCGTGAACATTTATAGTACCTAAGGGTGGCATGTTCCATACAATTTCTGGTAACATTCTAAATGCAACCACAATTTGTATATCTGCTTTTAATTCTCTCAGCTGCTCAATAAATTCTGGTGATTTAAGAGATGCTGGCTGAAGAACGGAAAGATGATGTTCAAGTGCAAACTTTTTAACGTCACTTTGTTGCAGTTGCATGCCTCTGCCAGCTGGTTTATCGGGTGCAGTTACAACGCCAACAATATTTGCACCAGCTTCGACTAGGGCTTGTAATGATGCCACAGCAAAGTCGGGCGTACCCATAAAAACAATTCTCCAATCTTGAAATCTCTTTAGCATTTGCCAAAAGTATGACTTCAAATAGAGTTATTCAAAGTCGGGGTATAAAAGGTATTTCTTTCGAATAGTCTTAAAGGCTGTAAGTTTTGGTTGCCAGCCTGCTTTTATTTGGTCTTCTGTTTTGCCTGCTACAATCTCCGACATCATATCATAGCCAGCAAGTTTGTTGAAAAAATAATCTGTTGGCTTTTTAGATCTGGGATGTAAAAAAAAGCTGTCTTTGTTTGGAAATAACTTGTATGCTTCTAAAACAAATTTGAGTTGAACTGCGTGTTTGTTTCTTGAGAAGTTTTTATTTTCACTGCCCATCACCAACCATCCATAGCAGGTTTGATTCATGAGTTTAGGACTTTTAGCACCGTCTCTAGAAGTGGGTGTGAATTTATACAAGTTGTTGGGTAAACTTGGGTGACCAAACACTTGAAATGGAAAGTCAGTTCCCCTGCCTTCACTCAAAGATGTACCCTCAAAAAAACAAGTTGATGGATACCAATAGATAGAACCGGGGGTAGGGAGGTTGGGAGAAGGTTTAATGGGTAATTGGTATTTAGATGAATGGGTATATCCACTACACTTTACCACTTGCATTCGTAAAGTATTATAATGATCCAACGGCATACGCAACCATTTTTCACCTACAAGCATAAGTGCATATTCGCCCATTGTCATGCCATAAACAACAGGTACTGGTTGCATACCAACAAAACTTCTAAACGTTGTATCTAATACAGGCCCATCTACATAGAAGCCATTTGGGTTGGGACGATCTAATACCAATAAAGGTTTGTTGAATTCAGCTGCGCTCTCCATAAATTCTTCCAGAGAAGAAATAAAAGTGTAAAACCGAACGCCTACATCTTGAATATCAAAAATGAGTACATCTACATCAGCAAGATCATCGGCAGATGGTTTTCTCTTTTTACCATACAATGAAATAACTGGAATTCCTGTTGCTGCGTCTGTATAAGTGTCCACTTTTTCACCAGCATCTGCTGTGCCTCTAAATCCATGTTCTGGACCAAATATTTTGGTAATTCGAATACCTAGCTTTTGAAGCGAATCAACCAAATGCATATTACCAATTGTTGCTGTATGGTTGGCAAAAATGCCCACACGTTTTCCCAGTAACTGAGGAATATATTGCTCAGTTTGGTGGGCTCCTGGTTCAATTTTTTGTGCGCTTATTTCTACAATTAGAATACTAGTTAGTGCCATTAGCAATGCTCCAGCACGCTTCAATACAACAAGCATAGGTTCTCATTTTAGCGGGTAAGTTAAAGAAATTTAATTGTCTATACGACTGGAAATAGTGAATTTTGCAGCCGAACTCGCTTTTGTTCTTGTACCGCGCTTTGCCGGGCTAATTACAATTGCCCGTTCCTTTATAAATTTTAATAGATATGCAAACAGTACAAAAAGGCGACAAAGTAAAAGTACATTATCACGGTACATTAACAGATGGAACCACATTCGATTCTTCAGCAGGTAGAGAGCCCTTGGCTTTTGAAGTTGGTGCAGGAATGATGATTGCAGGTTTTGATCAGGGTGTAGTAGGAATGACTCTTGGTGAAAAAAAGAGAATTCAAATTGCTCCAGCAGATGCCTACGGAGAATCAGATCCGAATATGGTGATTGAATTTCCGAAAGATCGTTTTCCTGAAGATATGGTGCCAGAAGCAGGTATGCAGTTGAATATGAGCAATGGACAGGGGCAACAATTTCCTGTTGTTATTACTGAAGTAAAAGATGAAGTGGTTGTGTTAGATGCAAACCATCCTTTAGCAGGTAAAGAATTGATTTTTGATATTGAGATGGTGGAAATTGAAACCCCATCGCGCATTATCATGCCTTAATCGAACATAAAAAAAAGCGGCAATTGCCGCTTTTTTTTATGCAGTTTTTCTTCCCATCCACCAGCCTAACCAAAGGCCAACCAGGGTCCACATGACCAATGAGTCAATTAGAAAAGCTCTAATATCAAAGAGCTTATACCAAATATGACTTGTATATGCTGTGTTGAGAAAAACAATAATACCTGTTAGAAAACATAACGCAAAAATTTCCATAAAGGTTTGCGTGGTAAGTTTCTGAATAATTCTTAATAAAAGCATTAAAATAACAATATTCACTGCTAATGCTCTTACCATATTAGAAGTCATATTGGCATCATAAGAACTGTGGTACTGAATGGTTGCCCAAGGCTTACCAGTCATTTCTTTTTCTAAGGCTTGCATTTCATCTGCGCTACTTCCTTTTGGAACTGTTGGTAAAAAATAGCCGCCTTCTTTTTCTAAGTGTTGGTTTAAGTAAGATAAAATACTGTCTTGTTTAGGCGTATAATCTTGAGCAGGCCTGTGTAAATCTAAAATTGCCCAGGATAGAAACTGCCAAATAAACAAAAGCAATCCCCCAACAAGGGTGCCAATAATTGTTTGTTTCATGTTTGTGTGGTTTTGGTGCATTTGAAATTAAAAAATCTTAATTAGCTATTCAATTAAAATCTACAAATGGCAGGAAGCCATTAATTTGCCAATTAAAATAATTTACATGTTAAGTCCTGTTGCTGAAAAACTTATCAGATATGTACAAATAGACACTCAAAGTGATCCCTCAAGTTCATCCATTCCATCTACAGAAAAACAAAAGAATTTATCGAAGCTTTTAGTAGAAGAACTTCATCAAATGGGTGTGTCCGATGCACTCATGGACGAGTATGGATATGTGTACGCAACTATTCCAGCTACATCTTCCAAGTCAGTACCCGTTATTTGCTTTTGTAGTCATGTTGATACAGCTCCCGATTGCAGCGGTACAGGTGTTCGACCTATTGTTCATGAAAACTATCAAGGACAAGTTATTGTTTTGCCAGATGATCCTTCGCAGAAAATTGATCCTGAAAAACATCCTTATATATTGCAGCATGTTGGACAAACTATTATATCGGCGAGTGGTACAACATTGTTAGGTGCCGACGATAAAGCTGGTGTTGCTATTATTATGCAACTGGCTGAGGAGCTCATGAAGAACAAATCCATTCCACACGGTGCCATACGTATTCTTTTTACTCCAGATGAAGAAGTTGGAAGAGGTGCAGATCACGTAAATATACAAAGGTTAGGAGCCGAAGTGGGCTATACCTTAGATGGTGGAGAGATTGGTACATTGGAAGATGAAACGTTTAGTGCCGATGGTGTTGTTGTTACTTTTTATGGTATCAGTGCTCATCCAGGTTATGCGAAAGGGCATATGGTGAATGCTATGAAGATTGCTGCAGACTTTATAAGCAGTTTACCGAAAGATAGATGGAGTCCAGAAACAACTGCTGGAAGAGAAGGCTTTGTCCATCCTGTTCGTATGGAAGGTAATGCGGAAAAAGCAACTATAGAGTTCATCATAAGAGATTTTGAAACGGACTTATTAAAACAATATGAAGAAAAATTGGAGCTTTTGGTGAAACAAGCTGTAGCGTTCTATCCAGGAGCAACCTATACTTTTAACGTACAAGAGCAATATCGAAATATGGCTGAAGTGCTTAGAAAGCAGCCGCATATTTTGGCATATGCAGAAGAAGCCTATAAGATGGCTGGTTTAATTCCTAGAAAAGAACCTATACGTGGTGGTACTGATGGTAGTCGCTTGAGTTTTATGGGACTGCCCTGTCCAAATTTATTTACTGGTATGCAGGCTATTCATAGTCATCAGGAGTGGATTGGAGTGAGGGATATGGAAAAGGCTGTAGAAGTGTTGGTACATTTGGTGCAGATTTGGGAAAATAAAACCACTTAGTATGAAAGATTATAAAGCCTACTTTATCATTCCGGAAGAACCTGCATTGGTTTATCAAGCACTTACTCAACAAGATACTATTGAGCTTTGGACAGGGGAGAAGGCAATTATGCAGGCAGAACCTGGTACAGAATTCTCTTTGTGGGATGATGATATTGTAGGAAAAAATCTTGCATTTGAACCGGGTAAAAAACTCCAGCAAGAATGGTATTTTGGAGAACAAGATGAGCCGTCTATCGTTACAATGATTCTTCATCCCCATGGGAAAGGAACTTCATTAGAATTAAGGCACACCAATATACCCGACGATGCATTTGATGATTTAGTAGAAGGCTGGAACGATGTTTATATGGCATCTTTAATCGATTTTTACTCTGGAGAGGGCTAAAATGTGCAAAATCTTTCTTAAAACCCATAAAGCACACAATTTTATTCACAACAATAGGGTTCCTTAGCTGTGTATTTTAATTTAGCTGAAACCTAGGTGTATAATTCATCTAAAACACCTTCAATCAGAATAAACATGTGGTACCTACTTCAAGTCGATACAATCCAACAAGCAGCCGCTAATGTTCCAGCACTGGCAGAAAAAGTTTCTATGTGGTCGTTGCTGCAAAAAGGTGGCTGGATTATGTTTCCATTGTATGGATTATTTGCTTTAGCAGTTTTTGTTTTTTTTGAAAGAATGATAGCTATTCAAAGAGCAGCAAAGATTGATGCAAATTTTATGCGTATCATTCGCGATCATATTCTATCGGGTAACATTAGTGCTGCCAGGAGCCTGTCAAAAAATACTGCCAATCCAGTTGCTCGTATGATTGATAAGGGATTGCAGCGAATTGGTAAGCCAATTGATGCCATTGAAAAAAGCATGGAGAATGTAGGTAAGTTGGAAATGTATGCCATGGAAAGAAACTTGAATATTCTTTCGCTGATTGCTGGTATTGCGCCTATGTTTGGTTTTTTAGGAACTATTGTTGGAATGGTACAATTGTTTTATGGTATTGCATCTACAGGTGAGTATACACTGAATACGATTGCTGGTGGTATCTATACCAAAATGATTACTTCTGCGGCGGGCCTTATCATTGGTTTGATAGCTTATATTGGACACAATTATCTGACAACCCAAATCGATAAGACTGCTAACAAAATGGAGGCAGCCAGTGCTGAATTCATAGATATTTTACAAGAACCTACTCATTGAGTTTAGTATGAATATTCGCAAAAGGCTCCGCTCTCATCCTGAAATGCACACTGGTGCATTGAATGATATTTTATTCATTCTTTTGTTGTTCTTTTTGATTGTTTCTACGTTGGCTAATCCAAATGTGATTAAGGTTTCTAACCCCAAAGCAAAGAGCGATACAAAAGCTAAGCAAACTGTAGTAATAACAGTTGATAAAAACCAACAGATTTATTTAGGGCAAAAGCCTATTGCATTTGAAAGTCTAGAAACTGAATTGCAAGCCTTCCTTCAGAAAGAAACTGAAAAGCCATCTGTTGTTATTAATGGCGATAGTACAGCTCATCTTGGTACAGCAATTCGAGTGATGCAGGTAATTAAAAAATTGGGAGCTACAACTGTAATGGCTGTTGATAATTCAGGTCTTCAATAAGCATGCACTATTCGGTTATTACCATGCATGTCTTGAATAAGTGATGTTTCAAATCCGGCCTCTTTAAATACGGAACAAGTTTCTGGTCCAAGTTGCTGATTGATTTCTACCCAAATACTTCCTCCATCTGATAAATGATCCATTGCAAATGCTGCAATTTGCCTGTAAAAGATGAGTGGATCATTGTCTGGCACAAATAGTGCTAAATTGGGTTCATTTTCCCAAACCAACGGTTCCATACTTGCTTTTTCTGAAGCAGCTATATACGGAGGATTACTAACGATACATTCAAATTTGCCAAACTGCTGCCAATTTTCTTTGTCAAGAAAATCAACTTGTATCGCTTGAATTGCTGGGGCATAAAAATCAAAATTTTTCTGGGCTGTAGTTAAAGCTTCTTTTGAAGCATCTAATGCAAACACTTGGCTTTTGGGTAATCCTGTTTGTAATGCAATTGCAATACATCCACTTCCTGTTCCAATATCAATAATTGAGGGTGAAGAAAAGTTCTTAGTTCTCATCCATCTCTTAATGTGTAGCACTAACTCCTCAGTTTCTGGTCGAGGTATAAGTACATGTTCATTTACTTCCAACTTCAACTCTCCAAACCAAGCATAGCCCAATACGTATTGAATGGGTCTTCCTTTTAGCAATTCTAGGGTGATTTTTTCCCATTCCTTCTTTTGTTCTATAGAAAGCGTTAAGCTGGGATGTGTTATTCTGTCAATCTTTCTAAAGCCAATAACTTCTTCAACCACCATGTCTGCAATGGCTGCCGCCTCTGAGTCGCTATACAACTCAAACAGTTGGTACATTAGGCTTGAATAAGCATTCTGGACAGTCATACTGCAATGGTAGCGAATTTCAATTAGTTTTGCCAGCTTGTATGTTATCAAAAGAATTCTATATGGCTCGGTGTCTGCAGCTCGCGGCTTTAGGTTTGGGGAGGGTTGCTCCTAATCCTTTGGTTGGTGCTGTTTTGGTTGCAGAAGATAGAATCATTGGGGAAGGTTTTCATGCTTTTTTTGGAGGTCCGCATGCAGAAATCAATTGCCTTGCTTCAGTGTCTGAAAAAGACAGGCATTTAATTGCACAAGCAACAATGTATGTTTCCCTTGAGCCCTGCGCTCATTGGGGGAAAACGCCTCCCTGCTCAAATGCTATTATACAAGCAAAGATTCCACATGTAGTTGTGGCTATACAAGATCCTTTTGCAGCTGTTAATGGAGTTGGAATTGCTCAGCTAATAGATGCTGGTATTAAGGTAGAGGTGAATGTATTATCTGAACAAGCTGCTTTTTTGAATAGAAGATTTATTACTAGGCAGCAATTGCATCGTCCTTATATCATTTTAAAATGGGCGGAATCGGCTGATGGTTTTATTGGTAGTGGAACGAATGAGAGATGGATGATTAGTAGTGTTATTGCACAACAAATGGTTCATAAATGGAGGGCAGAGGAAGAGGCTATTTTTATAGGAACAAATACAGCCTTGTTGGATAATCCTTCTTTAACCAATCGTTCATGGGGAGAAAAGCAGCCTCAGCGATGGGTGTTAGATATGCATCATCGTTTACTACCCACTTTGCAAGTTTTTGATAAAAAAGCTGAAACTGTTGTTTTTACTTCGAAGTTAAATAGTGCTTTGCCATCGCACATAAAGCAGGTTGAAATAGGTGATAACTCGAATGTACTAGAAGATGTTATGGATTGGGGTTTTCATGCAGGTATAGGTTCTGTTTTGGTTGAAGGAGGAAGTATATTATTGAAAGCGTGTTTAAATATGGGTTTGTTTGATGAATTGCGTGTAATTACTTCTAAAAAAAATGCACCTGTTAAAAATGGAGTAAAAGCACCTGAACTACCAGTGAATCTTATTTGTAGAGAAACATTGGATTTGGGAAGTGATCTTGTGAAGATTTATAATAAAGCGATATGATTTATTTATTTGGAAGCATTGTTTTGTCGTCTTACCTGACTTTATCATTTAAAATGCTGGAGCGCCTAGGTATTCCTGCATTTCAGGCCATTGTATTTAATTATATTACCTGTGTTATTACAGGATCTTTGGTTATGGGTAAATTTCCTGTAAACGCTACAACCTCTGCTGAACCTTGGTTTTGGTGGGCGATTGTATTGGGTACTTTCTTCATTACAACTTTTAATATCATTGCATTTACTGCGCAAAAAATTGGAGTCTCAGTTGCTTCGGTGTCAAATAAACTTTCGTTGGTTATTCCTTTTTTGTTTTCAATCTATTTGTACAATGAAGCTGCAACAGTTTGGAAAATTATAGGTATTGCCATTGCCTTGGGGGCTGTATACTTAACTTGTTTGCCATCAAAATCAGAAGATTCATCGCAAAAATCTATTGGCCAGCTTGTATGGTTTATGCCTGCAATTTTATTTTTAGCAAGTGGATTGATTGATACAATGGTTAAATATGTCGAAACCAGTTTTTTGAATGAGACCAATCAAGATGCTTATTTAATTACCTCTTTTGGAACTGCTGCTTTTTGGGGTTTGCTCGTATTAGGCACACAACTTGCAACAGGAAAAGCCAAACTTAATAAGAAAGCTATCATTGCTGGAATTGCTATTGGTATACCAAATTATTTTTCAATTTGGTGTTTGGTGCATGTGCTGAAGCATTATAGTGGCAATAGTTCGGCAATTATTCCAATTAACAATATGGGTATTGTTTTATTTAGTACTGTTATGGCTTGGTGGATTTTTAAAGAGCGCTTATCTAAATTGAATTGGATGGGCATTGCACTTTCACTTTTGGCCATTGCTGCAATCGCATACGGATAGCATGGAGCCAACAACTTTTTATTTTACTATTGCTAAAGAAGGCATCAGCGAATATAAAGATCGAGGGAGTCGCTTTATAGCATATGCCTATCCTGTAAAGTCTTTGGATGAAATCAAACAGCATATTGCATATTTAAAAAAAGAGCATCCTAAAGCTGTGCATCATTGTTTTGCATGGCGATTAGGGTTGGATAATCTTCAGTTCAGGCAGTCAGATGACGGGGAACCCTCTGGTTCTGCAGGCAGACCAATACTCGGACAAATTGATTCAAGGCAGCTTACCAATATATTAGTGGTGGTGGTTCGTTATTTTGGAGGAACATTATTGGGAGTGCCTGGTTTAATACAAGCGTATAAGTCGGCAGCCGCATTTGCTTTGCAAACAACACCTATTATAAGAAAAGATGTTACAGCCCAGTTACAACTACAATTCGATTATACAAAAATGGATCAAGTAATGCATTTAATGAAACAGTACGATGCGCAAATAATTAAAAAAGACGCGCAGCTGTTTTTTAATTTACTTGTAGAAGTTTCTATTCAGCGCAAAGAAAATTTGATGTACCAACTTCGAGATTTACCTTTTGTTGAAGTGCAGGAACTGAATTAAATCCTTCCCGTCATTTTGTAAACAATTAGACCCAGCCATTCTTTTAAGATGGTTCGCCATTCAATAAGCAAAGTAATATCAGGAATAAAGTCGCGCCACTCTGTTTGTTTTTTTGGAAATACTTTATAGTCGCATGGAACTGGAATAACTTCAACCTGATTCTTTTTACAAAGTGCCAAAGCACGAGGCATATGCCAAGAAGATGTTACCAATAAAAAAGGCGACTTAATTTCTAAACTATCGGCTACCTTCTGAATGTTCTGAATATTTTCCTCCGTATTTCTTGAAGAGGTTTCTATTATGATATCTGCTGCAGGGATTCCAGATTGTTGAAATGCAGTATCTAGAAACCAAGATTCAGGTGGATTTTTCCCTGTAATATCAGAAGTGCCACCTGCTATTAAAATTTTACTTGCCTTTTTCGTGTGGTATATCTGAATTGTTTGAATGAAGCGGTCGCTGTTTCCAATGAAGTAGCCTCTTTTATCAGAATCATATCCGCTCATGCCGCCCAGCAATATAACCGCTTGGGTATTTGGTAAATCTTTTAGTGCTGTTGGTGGAATGTGCCATGCTAACATCACTTGATTATACAGCCAAGGATTTGAAAAAATAATTGCAACACACCAGGCTAAGCACTTCCACCTACGCTTCCATTTTCTAGTAGTGGCTAGATAGTAAGCCACCACTAGAACTAGAATCCATGTAAATGGAATCCAAACAAGTTGGAAAATTTTAGAAAGTATAAAAAACATGGTTATTTGAATCTATCACTCACTACCAAATCTTTTGAGCCAGGGGTATACTTGTAAAAGCCTTCACCTGATTTTACGCCCAATTTTTTGGCAGTTACCATATTTACTAGTAATGGGCAAGGCGCATATTTTGTATTGCCATAACCATCATATAGCACTTGTAAAATGCTCAAGCAAACATCTAGACCAATGAAGTCAGCAAGCTGTAATGGTCCCATAGGGTGAGCCATACCAAGTTTCATAATAGTATCAATTTCCTCTACACCAGCAATGCCTTCATACAAGCTATAAATAGCTTCATTGATCATTGGCATCAAAATTTTATTAGCAATGAAACCAGGATAATCATTCACTACACAAGGAACTTTATTCAGTTGTTTACTCAACGCTACAATTTGTTCAGTCACTGTTTGATCAGTTGCATAGCCATTGATGATTTCAACCAACTTCATAACTGGTACTGGATTCATGAAATGCATTCCAATTACCTTATTTGGTCGGTTGGTAGCAGAAGCTATTGCAGTAATAGAAATAGAAGAAGTGTTGCTAGCTAGTATACAATGTTCAGGAGCTGATTGGTCAATTTCTTTGAAGATTTTCAGTTTCAGTTCTTTATTTTCTGTTGCAGCATCTACTACTAAATCTGCTTTTGCTACACCGTTTGCAATGCTTGTTGTAGTTTGAATTCTTTCAAGTGTTGCTTTCTGATCGGCTTCAGTTAAGACAGCTTTGGCAACTTGACGTTCTAGATTTTTTCCAATAGTTTGGAGGGCTTTGTCTAAGGCAGGTTGTTGCACATCAACCAGTTGCACCTTAAAACCATATTGAGCAAAGACATGTGCAATACCATTTCCCATAGTACCTGCACCAATTACAGTAATGTTTTGAAACGACATGAGTTTGATTTAAATGACAAGGAATCTAATAACAGCCGCAAAGGTAATGGTAGCTCTGATTGTAAGCAGACTATCATCTTTTTTTCTTGTAATCGCCTCGCTTCCAGCTTCGTATGAATTCACCCCAAGCTAAAGGGTTCATGATATTCATTGGAGGGATTTGACCTGCAGAGTAGTACCTGGCTGCTTGCTGTCGCATTTGAAAGCTGACGGCTTCTCTTCCGTCAGAAGGAAGTGCTTGCATGAGTGCTCTACGAGCTGCTTCATCGGTGTTTTTCCGAGCAATTTCAAAATCATCATCTGGATAGCGATTATTTACAAAATCACGTTCAAACTGCTCGCGGGTAGGTCTAGGTCTAACAATAACAGCAGGTAGATAGTTTGTATCGTTGGTTAGCAGAACTACAACACTCATTTCACGATTACTATTTTTTGGAATAATGAGTGATTTTGCCTGATAACCTATGCTGGAGAACTCAATTAAATCGCCCTTAAGCACTACAATTGAGAAAACTCCATCTGGATTGGTAATTGTACCTCTTCCCTTGCCTTTAACAACAATACTGGCAGAAGGAACGGCTCTTAGGCTGTCGGATGTCATTACTACACCATATAGCTGCACAACGGAATCGCGCGAGCTTTGCGCAAAAAGTCCCATTTGACTGCAGGTGAGGAACACTATGAAAAATCCGAGTAGCTTTTTGATCATTCGGGCGAAATTACAGGTTTCAGAAATGCAATACTTTTTTCAAGGATGAAAGAAAGCATCGCATTTCATAACAAAGTAACTGGCACTGCTGTTATTTTTGCGCCAAATTTTTCATTTTAACAAAAACTTGCGAGATGACTGAAGCGGATATTCTAAAAGCATTAAGTAATGTGCAGGAGCCAGATTTGGGAAAAGACCTTGTTACCTTAAACATGGTGAAGGATATTCAAATCGATGGAAATGCAGTGGCATTCACCATAGTTTTGACAACACCTGCTTGTCCAATGAAGGATTTGATGCAAAAAGCCAGTGAAAATGCCATTCGTTTGTTGGTCAATAAAGAGGCGCAGGTTAAGGTAAATTTTACCTCTCAGACCACCTCCAACAGAAAGGATAATCAACAAGTTTTATCGTCTGTTAAGAATATTATTGCCGTTGTAAGTGGAAAGGGAGGAGTTGGAAAAAGCACCGTTTCGGCCAATTTAGCCCTTGCTTTGGCCCAAGGCGGCGCTAAAGTTGGATTGATGGATGCGGATATTTATGGTCCAAGTGTACCTATCATGTTTGGCGTGAGGGGAGAAAGACCTATGATGAAGGATGTGAATGGAAAGGGGATGATTGTTCCGTTAAAGAAATATGGAATTGAATTGATGAGCATTGGTTTATTAGTTGATGAGAAAAATGCGGTGGTTTGGCGTGGTCCTATGGTTAGCTCAGCTGTTCGTCAGTTTGTGACCGATGTAGATTGGGGTGAACTAGACTACTTGGTAATTGATATGCCACCAGGAACTGGAGATATTCATTTAACCCTTATGCAAACAGTTCCCGTAACTGGTGTAGTAATTGTAACCACCCCTCAGCCAGTGGCGCTTGCAGATGCTAAAAAGGGTATTGCCATGTTCGGTCAGGCACAGGTTAATGTGCCAATCATTGGATTAGTGGAGAATATGGCGTATTTTTCACCTGCTGAACTCCCCGAAAATAAGTACTACCTGTTTGGTAAAGAAGGTGGTAAAAAGCTGGCTGAGGAATATGAGTTGCCTTTCTTAGGTCAAGTTCCAATTGTAATGTCTATAAGAGAGGGTGGAGATGAGGGTAAGCCTGCTATGATGAGCGATGACCCGATAGCCAAACAGGCTTTGACAGATATGGCGTCTGCTGCAGTACGACAAATTGCAATACGCAATGCCAATCTGCCAAAAACGAATTTGGTGGCTTAATATTACATGTATCATATACCTCATTTTAAAGCGCGCTCAAACAGCGAGGTGCATGCATTTATGCAAGCCCATCCCTTTGTAACTGTTGTTGCTGTTAACGCAGCCAATCAGCCTATTGTTACGCATATTCCTGTGTGCATCTCGGTTCACGAAGATGGAACAGTGAATCTATCTGGACATGTTATGCGACAGCAAGAGCATACCCGTGCTATGGAGATAAACAATGATGTGATGGTTGTTTTTCAGGGTGCTCATGCTTATGTATCCGCTCAGTTGTATGAGCCACAAAATACTGCTAGTACCTGGAATTATTCGGCTGTTCACGCCAGAGCTAAAGTAAAATGGATGGATGATAAGGGCCTTTTAGATGTATTAGACCGACTTACTAAACAATTTGAGCCTAAAAATTCCGTTTCTCTTGTGGAACACATGGATCCAGCTTATGTTAAGCAACACATGAAGGCTATAGTAGGGTTTGAAATGGAAGTGTATGACTTGCAACATGTGTTTAAGTGGAGCCAAAATAAAGACACTGCTACAGTATCTCGTATAACTGATGCCTTAAACAAGGGCAATTTCATAGAACAACAACTTGCTGCTGAAATGCTGTTGCATCATTCAAAGCATGATTAAAAAAATACCATATCGTTTTGTAAGCTTATTGCTTTTGGTCATTTTAATGCATGGATGTTTCATGAAAGGGAACAAATCAAAAAATGCTGCATTCACGTTCGATTATCAAGGTCATAGAGGTTGCAGGGGATTGATGCCTGAAAATACAATTCCTGCAATGCTCAAGGCCATTGATTTGGGTGTTACAACCCTGGAAATGGATGTTGTAATAACTTCAGATAATCAAGTGCTTGTTTCTCATGAGCCATTTTTTAGTCATGAGTTTTCAACTACTCCAGAGG
>ERZ1066133.213-NODE-213-length-31866-cov-8.838484_pt1 | contig 31866 bp, 20 predicted proteins | sample MGYA00382780_ERZ1066133 | MGnify/ENA primary metagenome ERZ1066133 (study PRJEB33369, sample SAMEA5778363) | biofilm metagenome | biome: Industrial cooling water; feature: Water cooling tower basin; material: Biofilm | place: United Arab Emirates | collected... | reverse complement strand
TGGTGATCGGAGATGAACGAGCTGTCCTTGATGTGCAGCGCGAAGCCCTGGCCGTGGCGGGAGACGGCTTCCTCGGGCGGGACGCCGGGGGTGTCGCAGGCGAGGGTGACGTCGATGCCCAGGCCGATGTCGGGTTCGACGGCGTGGCTGGCGGTCTTGGCGCCGCGGAGGCCGACTTCTTCCTGGACGGTGAAGGCGACAACGACCTCGCAGGCGTGGCCGTTCTTGTTCTTGTCGAGTTGACGCACGCTCTCGATACCGAGCCAGCAGGCGACGCGGTTGTCGAGGGCCTTGCTGACGATCTTGTCGCCGACCTCGATCAGCGGCTCGTCCATCACAACATAGTCACCGATCTTGACCTTCTTCTTCACCTTGTCGCCGGGCAGGCCCAGGTCGACGAAGAACTCCTTCACTTCCGGGATCTTCTCGCGGTCCTTGGGACCGGAGATGTGGATCGGGCGGCCGCCGGGGTTCATGACGGCCTTGTAGTCGCCGCTGTCGGTGACGACGAGGACGCGGCGGCTGAAGAGGTTTCGGGTGTCGAAGCCGCCGGCGTTGTTGAGCCAGAGGTAGCCCTTGTCGTCGATGTAGGTGACGTAGAAGCCGATCTCGTCCATGTGGCAGAGCTGCATGACTCGGGTCGGGCGGGACTGCGTCTTCTTCTTGCTGGCCCCCCCTGCTGCTTTGCCGCGCGGGTGGCGGGTGCAGATGAGTGAGCCCATGGCGTCGGTGCGGACCTCGTCGAAGAGGCCGTCGATTTCTTTCTCGATGAGCGCACGCACGCGCTCCTCGCGGCCGGGGACGCCAGGGGTTTCGCAAAGACGCTTGAGGAGGTCGGTGTTCATGGCGAGTGGGAAGGGGTGAGCGGTGAGGGGTGAGTCAGACGGGGACGGCGGCATCGCCTGCCACGCGGCAAGAATGTACGGCAGAGCATACCGCGCCGCCCGAGATCGGTTGAAGGCCACGTATCGTCCCTCCAGACCGTCACCGGCAGGTTCCTCTTCCTACTGCTTTCGCTCCCCCCTCACCGCTCACCCCTTCCCACTCATGTCCCACCCGAGCCCCATCAATCCTCTGCACGAGCAAGCCCAGGCGATGGTGCTCGGGTACGGCCCCGAAAGCGGTGTCCCCACCGCCGGGGGGATCGAGCCGATCGCCGTCGTCGGTACTTACGGCGAGCTTGAACTGGAGTACGCCGCCCTCCGCAAGGGATGTCTCCTGCTCGACCTCCCCCACCGCTCAGTGTTGGAGGTGACCGGCACAGAGCGGCTGGAGTTCCTGAACCGCATGGTCACGCAGGAGCTGAAGCCGGGGAAGCAGTGGCTGAGCGCCGGCGTGAGCGTGAACAGTTTCTGGCTGAACCGCAAAGGCCGGATCGATGCGGATCTGCGGGTGATCGTGCTCGCCGACCGGGTGCTGCTGGAGTGCGATGCCCACGCGGCGGGACGCGCGATGACAGGGCTGAACGCATACATCATCAGCGAGGACGCGGCGATCGCGGATCGCTCGCAGGCGTCGCACCGGATTGCGCTGCACGGGCCGACGGGGGCGCTCCTGCTCGACAGCGTGCGTGAGGATGATGGGGCACGGGTCGCGACGCTCGAGAACGGACGACATCAGAGCGTCACGCTCGCCGGAGCGTGCGTGCTCGTCGATCGACGCGATCTGACCGGAGTTCCGGGGCTGGACTTGTACGTTCCGGTCGAAAGCGTGCGTGCGGTGTACGAGTTGCTGCTTACGCGGGGATTCAGCCACGAGCACCCCCACGACCGCGCGACATCGGCTGAACTGTCGGCCAAGGTGCGGCTACGTCCCGGCGGGTGGCACGCGTTCAACATCGCGCGGATCGAAGCGGGTTCGCCGCTCTATTACGTGGACTTCGGGCCGGATTCGCTGCCCGCGGAAACCGGCGCGCTTGAAGATCGCGTGTCCTTCACGAAGGGGTGCTATCTCGGGCAGGAGGTAGTTGCGCGGATGCACTCTCGCGGTCACTCGAAGCGACGCCTCGTGTCGCTCCGCAGCAAGCCCGCATCGTTCAGTGTCAACGCGAGCAACGAGCACGAGAATCCCATGCACGCGATCGCCCAGCCGGTGGGCGGTGCGGCGGTCTTCGTCGCCGGGCCCAACGGCGAACCGAGCGGCGAAGCTATCGGAACGGTGACCAGTTCCACGATCGCGCCGATGTTGGGCGCGTCGGTTTTGTGCTTCGCCACGATGAAGCCCGAGGGCCTTGTCGCCGGCGCGACGTATGTCATTCCCGCAGAGGGCCAGATGGTGGCCATGACGTTGAGCGAAGCGCTGCGCATGTGACGAACGCGCCGCAATCGCTCAGCCGTCGCTGTTGACGTCACGAACGCCTGGAGAACCGCCGTCGCGTTCCCACGCCTCCGCGTGCGGCCCGCTCAGCCGTTGATCGCGGCCAGACATTTCGCCGTCACGTCGGCGATCGGCACCACTACGCCCTTGCCGGGGTCGCGGCGGGTCTTGTACTCGACGCCGCCCTGTTCGAGGGCCTTGTCGCCGAGCGTAAGGCGAATCGGCAGGCCGATGAGATCGGCGTCCTTGAACTTCACGCCGGCGCGTTCGTCGCGGTCGTCGATGAGCACGTCGATGCCCTTGCCGACGAGCTCGCAGGCGAGGCGGCCGGCGACTTCGTTCTGCTTGGCGTCGTCGGGCTTCATGAGCGTGATGAGCACCTGGTACGGCGCGATGGGCGCGGGCCAGCAGATGCCATTGGCGTCGTTGTTCTGCTCGACGCTGGCGGCCATGGTGCGGCTGACGCCGATGCCGTAGCAGCCCATGATGACGCTGCGCTTCTGCTGCTTGTCATCGAGGATGGCAAAGCCCATGGCGTCGGAGTACTTGGTGCCGAGCTTGAAGATGTGCCCGACTTCGATGCCGCGGCCAGTGACGAGCTTGGCGCCCGCGGCCCGGGGCGAGGGGTCGCCTTCGAGGGCGTTGCGGACATCCCCCACTTTCACGCGGCCGGCATCATCGAGCGCGGCGCCGACATCACGGCGCCAGTTGAAGTGCTTGGCGTGGTAGTCCGCCTTGTCGGCACCGGTGGCCCAGAAGCCGCCGTGCGAGGCATCGGCGTCGATGAGCAGCAGCGTGCCGGGGACGGCGTTCACGCACTTGGGCGAGACGTAACCGATGGCGAAGCCCGCGGCACGGGCGGCCTTCTCGTCGGCCATGGCGATCTTCTTCACGCCGGCGAGCGCCTTCACCTTGCCTTCGTTGACGTCGTGATCGCCGCGGACGGTGGCGATGATCCACTTGAAGGGCGTGCCTTCGCTTTCGTCCACGCTGAAGACGATGGTCTTGAGCATGCGCTCGGGCTTCACGCCCATCGCCTTGCCGACCTCGGTGATGCCGGGGAGGTTCGGCGTGTGGACCTCGGTCCATTCGCCGGTCGGGCGTTCCTGCAGCGTTCCCTTGGGGCGTTCGCCGGTTTCGCACTTCTCGACGTTGGCGGCGTATCCGCTGACGGGGCACTTGAGGATGGTGTCTTCGCCGCTGGCGCAGTTGACCATGAACTCGTGGCTGGCGCTGCCGCCGATGGGGCCGGACTCGGCTTCGACGGCGGTGAAGTCGAGGCCGCAGCGGGTGAAGATGTTGGTGTAGGCGCGGTACATCGCGTCGTAGGCCTCGTTGAGGCCGCCGGGACCTTCGACGTGCATATGGAAGGAGTACGCGTCCTTCATGATGAACTCGCGGCAGCGGAGCAGGCCGGCGCGGGGGCGGGCCTCGTCGCGGAACTTGGTCTGGACCTGGTAGAGGTTCAGCGGGAGCTGCTTGTAGCTGCTGACCGAGCCCATCATGAGCTGGGTGATGACTTCCTCGTGCGTCGGCGCCAGGGCGTTGTCGCGGCCCTTGCGGTCCTTGAGCTTGAAGAGATTGTCGCCGTAGTCGAGGTGACGCTTGGTGCCCTCGAAGAGCTCGAAGGGTTCGAGCGCGGGCATGAGCAGTTCGGTCGCGCCCGCGGCGTCCATCTCCTCGCGGACGATGTCGGAGACTTTGTTGAGCACGCGGTTGGCGAGAGGCAGGTAGTCGTAGATGCCGGCCCCGACTTGGCGGATGTAGCCGGCGCGGTGCAGCAGGATGTGGCTGGGCGTCTCGGCGTCGTTGGGCGCCTCACGCGTGGTGGGAATGAGCGACTTGCTCCAGCGGTGGCAGACGCCGCTGCGAACGGAAGAAACAACAGCTTTCTTGATCGAGCCCGTGGTCATAGGGCGGAAGATTAGGTAGGAGTGGGAAGGGGTGAGGGATGAGGGGTGCGTGCGGAAAGCTGCACTTCGCGCGTGCGTTGACGCTGTCGCAGCGGGCGCGGCACGGGGCACAACCGGGCACGCATGGTGGTCGGTTGTCGGGCGCGGCGAGGTTCGTGGAAGGGGCGGGTCAGCCGGCTGAGGCGGCTTTCTTGTTGGACGGAGACCAGCCGAGCGACTGGAGCACGGGGAACCAGCGCTCGAGTTCGCGGGCGGCCTGCTCGCTCTTGCCGCTCTGAGCGGCGTTCCACCACCAGACCTGCTCGATCGGGGCGTTGATGTCAATGGCGAGATCGGCGAGTTGGCGGTCGGAGAGATCGGCGTACGGGGTTTCGATGCGGATGGCGGGACGTCCGTGGTCGACGCCGTCGAGGCTGGCGAGGCGGGTGACGAGGACGCTTCGGTCGATGACGCGAGCGACGGACTCGAGATCGGGGGACTGGCCGCCGATCTGCACGGGCCAGACGACCTGATCGCAGCCGAGGGCGGCGGCCTGATAGGTTGCGGTGATGAGTGCGAGGGTCTGGTGGAGCCCGCCGCCGGTCACGCCGTGGGCACCGGGGCCACGGAGGTCGGCGGTGGCGTCGACCATGTCGAGTTCGTAGAGCTTGGCGTGTTTTTCGATGGCGACGCGCCGGGCGTGGTTGGTTTCGTCGCCGACGGGCGTGAAGAGCACGATGGGACGGGGCGTCTTCTCGTCGGCACCGGAGGCGATGAGGGACTCGCGGACTGCGGCGCAGGCGACCAGGGCCGCGAGCGAGCCATCGGAAATGACGAGAGAACGAGTGGTGTGCCCGGCCATGAGAACTCCCCATCGAGAGGTTCGCTGACTCCTCGCGGCCGGATGTCGCTCGAACGAGCGCGGCGTGCGGCGAAATGCAAACCTCACGTGCGGATACGCCCGGCGGGAGCCGGGGTTCCCGTGCAACCGTTTTCGGCGTTCCGAATGGTTTGGGTTTACTTCAGTTCTCGCGCAGTCAACGGGCGTAGAACCGCACGGCGTCCTTCTTGAGCCCCGCAAGGTCTTCTTTGCGGACGTACATCATGTGGCCGCCCTTGTAGTAGGTCATCGAGATATTGCCCCGAAGCAGCGGATCCAGCCCCATGTGATCCACGGTGTATTCGCTTGCAAAGAAAGGAGTTGCAAGATCGAAGTAGCCGTTGGCCACCCAGACTTTCAGGCTGGGGTTCTTGCTCATTGAAGCCCGGAGCGTCTCGCTGACGTCGACGTAGCGGCCGTCGAGCGTCTTCCAGGGCCGGACGCGGCCGGTGAGGATCTCGTAATTGACGTCGCTTTCCCAGTTCAACTCTCCGCGTACATATGCGTTCACCGCGGCGGTGTAGGGACCGAGGATGGCGGACATGCTGGGGTCGTACTCAAACGTGGCCGTGGCGTCGGAACGGTCCACACCCTTGTAACGGCTGTCGAGGCGACCGACGGTCCGGCTCTGGTCGCGGAGCAGTTCCTTGGTGAACTGCCCGATCGGGACGCGGAGATCGCAGCGGATGACAAAGTCCTTGGACACGCCGAGGAAGCTTGCGAGCCTGGCCGCGAAGGCGTCGCGCTCCTGCGGGGTGATGGCGTCGCCCCGGGCGAGCATGGGCAGGTACTCGTCGCGGGCGAAGCGCCGAGCGTCGGCGAGTGTCTTCTCGAGATCCGCATCGAGCGGCGGCGCGAGCTTCTTGTGGTGGAACGCGGTCGCGGTGTAGGTGGGAAGAAAGAGCCAATAGGCGGTGTCGTTGCCGGTGTCGAAGCTGAGGGTCTGAAAGTTCAGCACCATGGAGACGAGGCTGATGCCGTTGAGGTAGATGCCAAGGCGATCCTGCAGCTCACCGGAAAGGGCGGCGGCGCGGGTGGTGCCGTAGGACTCGCCGATGAGGTACTTGGGGCTGAGCCAGCGATCGTTACGGCTGATCCACAGGCGGATGAAATCGGCGACGGCGGCTGCGTCCTCGCTCAGGCCGTGGAACTGAGAGGCGTTCTCGCCCTCGTTGGCGCGGCTGAAGCCGGTGCTGACGGGGTCGATGAAGACGAGATCGGTCAGATCGAGCCACGAGTGCTCGTTGTCGGCGAGCTTGGCGGGCGGCGGCAGGGGCTCACCCTCGTCGCCGAAGACGACGCGGCGGGGGCCGAGTGTTCCCATGTGCAACCAGACCGAGGACGATCCGGGCCCGCCGTTGAAGCTGAAGGTGACGGTCCGCGACTCGGGCTCGACGCGTTTCCATGTGCCGTCGGCGGCCTGTTCGAGCTTCTCGTAGGCGATGTAGAAGATGCTGGCCTTGCTGTTGCCGTAGTCGTCGAGGAGCGGCATGAGGCCGGTGGTGGCGCGGTAGTGAATGGATTGGCCGTTGATGGTGATGTCGTGATGGGTGACGACGGGCTCTTTGGAACCTGGCTTCTTGTCCGATTCGTTGTCCGAGGAGTCGGCGGTCTTTGTGCCGGGCTTCCTGTCGGAGGTTTCGGCGGAGCGGGCGGCATTCTGGGCCGGGGCCAACGCCGCGAAGAGTGATGCGGCACACAGGACGATCGCTGGGGTCTTCATGGCGAGAATGTACCGCGGACGAGGACGCGGCGTTGCATGCCCCACATCACCTCCTCCCCACCGCCCGGATGCCATCGGCGTATCCGCGGATGAGCCCGCGGTGCCTTCGTACCGTTGGTCCCTTGGAGAACGCCGCGTCCAATCCCGATGCGAGTCAGCGCCCCACGTACGAATCGCTTATGGGGTTGCTGGCCGATTGCATGACGACTGATGCACGGAAGCTCTCCGGGCGTCTGCGGAGCATGCGGGGCAGGAACCCAACGGATGCGGATGTCGCCAAGGTGGAGGAGCTGATCCGGGCTTCGTGCGCCCGGGCGGCCGAGCGTCGCGAGAAGATGCCGCGACCGACGTTTGACTCGATGCTGCCGGTCGTGCAGCGCAAGGACGAGATCGCGGCGGCGATTGCGCGGAATCAGGTGATCGTTCTGTGCGGCGAGACCGGATCGGGCAAGACCACGCAGTTGCCGAAGATCCTGCTGGAACTGGGCCGGGGCGTCCGCGGCGTCATCGGTCACACGCAGCCGCGGCGGGTCGCGGCACGATCGGTGGGCGCTCGCATCGCGGAAGAGCTCGGCGTCTCGCTGGGCGGCGCGGTCGGCTTCAAGATGCGGTTCACCGACGCCACGTCGGCACAGACGTACGTGAAGCTGATGACCGACGGCATTCTGCTGGCAGAAACGCAGAACGACCCGCTGCTGGATCAGTACGACGCACTGATCATCGACGAAGCGCATGAGCGGTCGCTGAACATCGACTTCCTGCTGGGGTATGTGCGGCGGATTCTGCCGCGTCGGCCCGACCTGAAGCTCATCATCACGTCGGCGACGATTGATCCGCAGCGATTCGCGAAGCACTTCGCGGTGGACGGGAAGCCGGCGGAGATCATCGAGGTTTCGGGCCGCACGTATCCGGTCGAGGTGCGGTACCGGCCGCTGTCCCGCCCGAGCGGCGACGAGGAAGGGCCGGATCTCGATCTGTCGGAAGAAGAAGCGATCGTGGATGCCGCGAAGGAGGCGATCGCGGAATCGCGGGGCCAGAGCGGGGCGGCGGACATTCTGGTGTTCCTGCCGGGCGAGCGTGAGATCCGCGACACCGCGGACGCGCTGCGGCATGCCGTGCCCAAGGACGTGGACATCCTGCCGCTGTACGCGCGGTTGTCGAGTGACGAGCAGATGCGGGTCTTCAAGCCCGGCGGGCGACGGCGGATCGTGCTGGCGACCAATGTTGCAGAGACCTCGATCACGGTTCCCGGGATTCGGTACGTGATCGATCCGGGGCTGGTGCGGATGAGCCGCTATTCCACCCGCACGCGGGTCCAGCGGCTGCCGATCGAGCCGATCTCGCAGGCGTCGGCGAACCAGCGGGCGGGGCGCTGCGGACGCATTGCGCCGGGCGTGTGCTTCCGGCTGTACGCGGAGGACGACCTCAAGAAGCGGGACGAGTTCACCGAGCCGGAGATTCTGCGCACCAATCTGGCGAGCGTGCTGCTCCAGATGAAGTCGCTGCGGCTGGGCGACCCGCTGGAGTTTCCGTTCGTCGAGCCGCCGGATTCGCGGGCGGTGCGCGATGGTGTCGAGACGCTCCAGGAACTCCAAGCGATTGATGATGCCGGCGAATTGACAGACATCGGGCGTCGGCTGGCGCGACTGCCGATTGACCCGCGGCTGGGGCGGATGATCCTTGCCGGCGATGCGGAACACTGCCTCGAAGAAGTGCTCGTGATCGCGGCGTTCCTGTCGATCCAAGACCCGCGTGAGCGGCCGATGGACAAGCAGGAGCAGGCGGACGCGGCCCACGCGCGGTTCAAGGATGCGAACTCGGACTTCAAGGCGATCCTGAACCTCTGGAAGCACTATCACGAGCTGAACGACAAGCTGACCAGCAGCCGCCTGCGGACCGCGTGCCGGCAGGGGTTCCTGTCGTTCCTGCGGCTGCGGGAGTGGAGCGAGATCTACCGCCAGCTCAAGTCGATGGCGACGGAGCTCAAGCTGCGGTTCGCGCGGGAGCTGGCGTCGGACGATCAGGTGCATCGCGCGGTGCTGACGGGACTGCTCAGCAGCGTGGGCGTGAAGGGCGAGAACGCGGAATACACGGGATGCCGCAACCTGAAGTTCTTTGTGCACCCGGGCTCGGGCACGGCCAGCAACAAGCCGCAGTGGCTCATGGCGGCGGAGCTGGTAAGGACCACGAAGCTGTACGCTCGCTGCGTCGCCAAGATCGATCCGGCGTGGATCGAGCAGTTGGGCGGGCACCTGGTGAAGCGGACGTACAACGAGCCGCGGTGGAAGCGTGAGTCGGGCCGGGTGATCGCGAACGAGCGGGTGCTGCTGCACGGACTGGAGATCCTCGCGCGGCGGCCGGTGCACTTCGGACCGATCGACCCCAAGACGAGCCGCGAGATCTTCATCGAGAACGCGCTGGTGCTCGGCGACACGCTGCTGCACTCGGCGTTCCTGACGCACAATCTCAAGCTCGTGGAGCAAGTGCGGGAGCTGGAAGCCAAGGTCCGACGGCGCGACCTTCTCGCAGGCGAGCGGGCGCTGTTTGATTTCTACGACAAGCGGCTGCCGGACTCCATCTGCACGACGCATCTTTTCGAGGCCTGGCTGAAGGAGATGGACAAGCGGCAGCCGCGGCTGCTGTACATGTCGCGGGCGGATGTCGTCGCGCACGAGATCGAGCTGGATACGCGTCAGTTCCCCGCGGAGATGCCGGTCTTTGGCAGCCGCTTGCCCCTGAAGTACACGCTGGACCCGGGAGCGGCGAAGGACGGGATCACGGTTGATGTGCCCGCGGACGCGGTGCACCAGATCGACGAGAGCCGTTCGTTGTGGCTGGTGCCGGGCATGCTGAAGGAACTCGTCGGCGAACTGGTGCGGGCGTTGCCGAAGGCGTATCGGCACCACATCGCCAGCCCGGCGAAGTTTGCGGAGGATGTGCTGCCGCGGCTGCGGTTTGGTGAGGGATCTCTACTGGACGCGCTCGCACGCGAAGTACGGATCGAGACCAAGGGCCTCGTCGGCGAGATTCCACGCGATGCGTGGCGGCTGGACGCGATCCCGGCCCACCTGCGGTTCAACTACCGCGTTCTGGATGAGGACGGCAAAGAGCTGGCGCAGGGACGCGACCTCGCGGACCTGAAGCGCCGGTTCGCGGCGAAAGCGGCGAGCAAGCTGCCGCGGGCGACGGGTGAGGCGTACAGCCGCGACAACATCCGGCGCTGGGATTTCGGCGAGATTCCGGGTGCGGTGCAGCTTGATCGGGCGGGAATCAAGATCACGGCGTATCCGACGTTGGTCGATCTGGGGCAGGCGTGCGGGCTTCGCGTGGCCGACTCGCCGAGAAGGGCCGCCGAGCTTGGGCGGGCGGGTCTGTGCCGCCTGTTCATCCTGACCAGCTCGCACGAGTTCGGGCGTCTGCGGCGTGGGCTGCCGGATCTGGAGCGACTGCGGCTCATGAGTGCCTCGCTCGGGCCTTTCGACGCGCTGCTCGATGACATCCTGATGCTGATCGCGGATCTGACGCTCTTTGATCGCGGATATCAGGAGATTCGTAGCGAAGATGCGTTCGATCGCGCCATCGCGGCCGCGGAGTCGAAGCTTTGGAACGCCGGCTCGCAGGTTCGCACGCTTGTTGGTCAGATCGTCGAGGCGTGGCAGGTGTACTCGCAGCGTGTCGCAGCGGCGACCTCACCGACGTTCCGCGCCGTGGTTGCGGATGAGCAGGATCATGCCCCACGCCTGATCAAGACGGGCTTTCTGCGCAGCACGCCGCGGGAATGGCTGGTGCATGTGCCGCGGTATCTGACGGCCTCACGACTGCGGCTGGAGCGACTGCCCGGCGGCGGCGTGGTGCGGGACGAAAAGCTGCTCGCCGAACTGAAGCCCTGGTGGCAGCTCTTTACGGGGAATGAGCAAGTGCTGCTGGAGGATGGAGCGCGGCGCGATGAGTTCGTGACGTTCCGGTGGATGCTGGAAGAGCTGCGCGTGTCGCTCTTTGCCCAAGACCTGAAGACGGCCGTGCCGATCTCGTACAAGCGTCTGGCGGAACAGTGGGATCGCGTCGTCAAGGCGCGGTGAAGGCTTGCTGACGGCGAGCCGAGCCCCGGGGCGGTATGCTGCGGCATGAACCTGCGCTGCCCGACCGTGACGATGTGTGCCGCCCTGATGATGAACGCCGCTACGCCATTCGCCGAGGAGCAACGTCCGACCGCCCCCGGTCTGCCCCGGGCGACTCGCTCGGAGGTGTATGCACCACGGGCGATGGCGGCGACGAGCCATCCGCTGGCAACACAGACTGCCCTCGAGGTGATGCGCCGCGGCGGAAGCGCGGTTGATGGCGCGATCGCCGCCAACGCGGCTCTGGGGCTCATGGAACCGACAGGCTGCGGCATCGGCGGCGATCTGTTCGCGATTGTGTGGGACCCGGCGGCGGAAGGGGGCAGAGGCAAGCTGTTTGGGTACAACGGATCGGGGCGGGCACCGAAGGGGATGACGATCGACTTCGTGAAGTCGAAGGGCGTGGAGGCGATCCCGGCGTTGGGACCGCTGCCGGTGACGGTGCCCGGATGCGTCGACGGCTGGTTTGCGCTGCACGGCAAGTTTGGCAGGATTGACATCAAGGACGTTCTGGCGCCGGCGATCGCGTACGCCGAGGGCGGCTTTCCGATGGCCCCGGTGATCGCGGATGCGTGGGCGATCTCGGTGCGTCGCATGGACAAGTTCCCGAACTTCAAGGAACAGTTCACGATCGACGGACGAGCCCCCAAGGCGGGCGAGATCTGGAAGAACCCGAACCTGGCCAGGACGCTGACGACGATCGCGAACGAGGGGCGTGACGGCTTCTACAAGGGTGCGGTTGCCGAGACGATCGCGACGTTTCTGCAAACGCAGGGCGGCGCGATGACCGCGGCGGACCTCGCCGAGCACGAGGGCGAGTGGGTGGACCCGGTGTCGGCGAACTACCGCGGCTACGACGTGTGGGAGATCCCGCCCAACGGACAGGGGATCGCGGCGCTGCAGATCCTCAAGGTGCTCGAGGGATTCGACATCAGGTCGATGGGCTTTGGCAGCGCGGACTACATCCACACGATCGTCGAAGCCAAGAAGCTGGCGTTCGAGGACCGAGCGCGGTACTACGCGGACCAGCGGTTCTCGAAGGTTCCGGTGCGGACGCTGATCAGCGAGGAGTACGCTGCGGAACGGCGGAAGCGGATCGATTCGGCCAAGGCCGCACTTGCGGTCGAACCGGGCGCGATTCCGACCGGGGCGGACACCATCTACCTGACCGTGGCCGACGAACGCGGGATGATGGTGTCGCTGATTCAGTCGAACTACCGCGGCGTTGGCGGCGGGATGGTGCCGCCGGGGCTGGGTTTCATGCTGCAGGATCGCGGCGAGCAGTTCGCGCTGGTGGATTCGCACCCCAATGCGCTCCAGCCCGGGAAGCGACCGTTCCACACGATCATTCCGGCGTTTGTCACAAAGGACGGCGTGCCGTGGATGAGTTTCGGCGTGATGGGCGGGGCGATGCAGCCGCAGGCGCATGCGCAGATCATCGTGAACCTCATCGACTTCGGCATGACACTCCAGCAGGCGGGGGATGCGCCGCGGATTCATCACGACGGCTCGACCGAGCCGCAGGGCGCGGTGAAACCGATGAGCACCGGCGGCGTGCTGAACCTCGAGCCGGGCATCGCACCCGACGTGATCGCGGACCTCGAACGTCGCGGGCACGTGCTGAAGCCAGCCCCGACCGCTGTTTTCGGCGGGTACCAGGCGATTCGGCGCGATGCCAAAACCGGCGTGTACGAAGGTGCTTCGGAGAGCCGCAAGGACGGGATGGCGGCGGGGTACTAGCGGGCGGGCGTCAGAGCGACACCGTGCCGCTGATGCAGGTCACCGATCCGCCGCCGATCCAGATGTCCGCTCCTTGCTTCGAGACGTAGACGCGTCCGTCGCGGCCGAGAGCGGTGCCTTGACGAGCGACGTAGTTGGTGGACGCGAGGCCCGCGCCGATGAGCCAGGCGGCGATGCCGGCGTTGAGGCTTCCGGTGACAGGGTCCTCGGCGAGGCCGCTGACGCCGGGGAAGAAGGCGCGGACTTCGAAGTCGATGGCGTTGGTGGCGGTGTTTGGGATCGCGTGCGGCGCGATCAATCCGACCTTGCCGTGCGGACCGACGACGCCGACATCGAGCTTCCCGAGAATGGACGGGTCCGGCTTGACCGCAAGCACCTGTTCCGCCGTGGCGAGCATGACGGCGCGCCAGTTCGGCCCGTTGTCGCACCAGGCGTGATGGATGATGTCGGAACGCGAGACGCCCAGGCCCTTGGCGATGAGAGAGACATCGGCCTCTTCAAGGGCCCCGGACTTCTTCAGAGGCGGCGCAGCGAAGGAAAGGCGAGCTCCCCCACTGTTCTCACCATGCTCGACGCCCGGACCGTCACGGCGGATGCGGACAAGACCGACGCCGCACTCCTGCACGATGTGCTCACCTCTGGGCTTCGCACCGGTGCTCAACCATGCGTGACACGTGCCGAGGGTTGGGTGACCCGCGAACGGAAGCTCGCGACCTGGGCAGAAGATGCGGACCCGATAGTCCGCGCCGGCTCTCGCGCCTTCGGGCGTGGGCGGCAACAGAAACGTCGCTTCGGACAGGTTCGTCCAGTTGGTGAAGTGCTGCATCTCCTCAGTCGAGAGCCCGTCGCCGTCGAGTACGACCGCCAGCGGGTTGCCGCGATAGGGAACGTGTGTGAAGACGTCGATCTGCTGGAGCGGGCGGCTGCGCATGCGAGCCTCCATGCGGGTTGTTCTTGTTTCGGCGATGTGTATCGATCTCGTCGTTCGATTACGCGATCACCAGACACTACGCTGCGCCATGAAGGCGGCGATTACGACCCGATACGGCGGTCCTGAAGCCATGATTGTTGGAGATGTCCCGGACCCGGTCTGTGGGCCCGGCGACATGATCGTTCGCGCGCTCGCGGCGACCGTCGATTCCGGTGATGCGCGGGTACGGGCGATGCGGATGCCGCCCGGCTTTGGGCTCGCGGCAAGGCTCGCGTTCGGCATCTCCAAGCCGCGGCAGCCGATTCTGGGCACGGTCGTGTGCGGCGAGGTTGTCCGCCTCGGACCCGGTATCACGCGTCACGGCATCAGGGACCGGATCATCGCCAGTACCGGGCTGCGATTCGGGGCGCACGCAGAACTGGTTCGGATCTCGGCGCGCGAACCTGTCGCGGCGATGCCGCCTGGCTTCAACGCTGAGGAAGCTGCGGCGCTGGTCTTTGGCGGCATGACGGCGCTGCACTATGTGCGCGACGTCGCTCGCGTGAGCGCCGGAGACCGCGTTCTGGTGCACGGTGCCTCGGGCTCGGTCGGAACGGCGGCGGTGCAGATCGCCCGGCATCTCGGCGCGGACGTGGATGGCGTGTGCCGCGGCACGAATGCCGCTCTCGTTCGCTCCCTCGGTGCGGCGCGGGTCATCGACTACACCCGGGTCGATCCCGCCGGCGAGCTCGATCGCTACGACGTCGTTCTCGATACGGTGGGCGGTCGCAGCTTTGCTGACTGGCGTGGAGTGTTGCGTTTCGGTGGGCGGTGTGCGTTTGTGGCCGCAGGATGGCGGGAGTTTGCGACGGCCGTGCGAACGCGCAGGTCCGATCGTCGAGCACTCGCCGGGGTGGCACCGGAGAGCGAAGAGAACCTCCGCGAGATCGCGCGGCTGGCGGAGATCGGAGCATTACGGCCTGTCATCGACAGTGTGTACGGGCTCACGGATATCGCCAAGGCCCACGCTCGCGTTGACAGCAACCGAAAGGTTGGCAGCGTGGTCGTGCGGTTCACGCCGCAAGCGTGATCGCTACTTGCCGCCTTTCGGAACGTGCTGGTCGAACAGGATCTGGTTGCCATCCGGATCGACGATGACAAAGCTGTCGGGGCCGGTGCCGTTCTCGTCGGCGGGCTTGACGGGAACGATGCCGCCTGCCTTCAGCCGCTTCTGAATGTCACGCACGTCATCGAATTGCGGGAGCGTCCGGGCCTTGTGATCCCAGCCAGGGTTGAAGGTGAGCAGGTTCTTGTCGAACATGCCCTCGAAGAGGCCGATGGTCGTGGTCTCGTTCTGCAGGATGAGCCACTTCTTGCCGTCGCCGCCGAAGCTCTTGAACCCGAGCTTCTCGTAGAACGCGCGGCTGGCGGGCAGGTCTTTGACCGCGAGGCTGACCGAGAATGCACCGAGTTTCGGCGTTATGTCGTTCGCCTGTGCGGCAGGTACGGCGTCCGGAGCTTTCGCCGGCTTGGGCTCGTCGCTGCGGGTCCATCCGGCCAGCGCGAAGACCGCGGCGCACACCGCCGCGGTCCAGGAGACGTGCTTCAGGGTGGCTTGGGTGTTCTTCGAGATCGCGACGTGCATGACGGTCTTCCTGGTTGGCATCGGCTGTCCCGCGGTGGTCCACGCTGGACCACGCTGGGCCGCGGCGCAATGCATGCTACCCGAATCGGACCGGCGGTCGCGCGAGATCCCGGGGTTCGCTCGAGCACCGTGACGGCACCCGCGGGCCTTCCCTGCGCCGCGACCACGCGGGCACTCTCCGCGGCCGACCCAAGGGCGGCAGAGTCGCGATCCGCTCGGCCAGCGTCCATCGTCCACAAAGACATGGACGTCAGATGGACGGCGCCTTCTGGGTCGCGGAACACGGCCGCCCGGACCGTTCGTACGGCGGGCCGATCCAAGTTGCCGGGCGTTCGTCAGGCAACGGACGCGGGCTGCGCCGCGTGCGGACCGGGTTCGGCGGAGCGGCGGAACCGCGAAACCACGCGATCGAGCATCAGATGGGCCACCGGAGTGACCAGCAGGGTCAGCAGCAGCGAGAGCATCTGTCCGCCGATCACCACGACCGCGACGGCGCGCCGTTCCTCCGCACCCGGGCCGGTGCCGAGCGCGAGAGGCAGCATGCCTCCGACCAGCGCGAGGGTTGTCATGAGAATCGGGCGAAGGCGATCACGGCCGCCACGGACCACCGCTTCCTCAAGAGGGACGCCGTCTCGGCGCAGCGCGTTGATGTGATCGACCTGCAGGATGGAGTTCTTCTTGACAATTCCGAACAGGACCAGGATGCCGAGCGCGGAATACAGGTTGAGAGACTCGCCCGCAATCCACAAAGAGAGGAACGCGAAGGGAATGGAGAGCGGCAGCGACAGGAGGATCGTGAAGGGATGGAGGTAGCTTTCGTAGTTCGCAGCGAGGATCATGTACATGAACACGATCGATAGCGCGAACGCGATGAGGAACTCCGTGAAGGTCCGTTCGAGTTCGCGACCGCGCCCCAGGGTGCGCACGGTGTAGTCCTCGGACATGTTGAGCTTCTGAATCTCTTCCCGCATGGCCGCGAGTCGATCCGCGAGCGCGTAGCCCGGGCCGACCGAGCCCCGGACGTTGGCGGCCCGCTGGCGGTCGAGGCGATCGACCCGCGCCGGGCTCTGGGCCTCCTCGAGACTGGCGATGCTCCGGAGTTCGACGACGCCCACGCCGGGCCGGCCGGAGGCGACGAGCAGGCGGGGCAGCGCTGATGGATCGTTGCGATCGCTCTGCGCCAGACGCAGCTGCACGTCGTAGTCCTCGTTGGTGTACGGATCGCGATAGCGGCTGACCTCGTCCTCGCCGCCGACAAGAAGCCGCAACGCGGTGCCGATGTCGCGGGGCGACACGCCCAGATCCGCGGCACGCTGGCGATCGATCTGGACCCGGAGCTCCGGCGTATCCAGCTTGAGCGTGGTGTCGAGATCGGGCAGGCCGCCGAGCTCTCGCGATCGCTGGCGAAGCGTCTCGGTGTACTCGGCGAGCTTCACCAGCTCCGGGCCGCGGATGGCGATATCGACATCGAAGTTGCCGCCCCCGATGTTGAACGCGGCAAACGGCCGGACCGAGACGCGCAGGTCCGGCAGGTTCCGCAGCTCGCGGCGGAGCTGCTGCATGACGTCCGACTGCGAGTAATTCCCCCGAAACGCGTCCAGCGGCCGCCCCCGGAGCGTCTCACGCCACAGTCGGGAGAGGGACAACGTTCGGCCGGCGTGAGGCTCGATGCGGACGTACACCTCGGCGCGGTTCACCTGTCCGAGGAACGAGCCGCCGACCGACGAGAGGATCGTCGTCACCGCGGGGTGAGCGGAGATGCGCTGCTCAACCTCGCGGACGGCGTCGTCGAACGCCTCGAAGCTCACACCCTCGGGGCCCACGACGTTGACATTGAACTCGGCCTCATCGACGTCGCTGGGGATGTAGTCCTGCCGGAGCACGCCGTAGAGCGGGACTGACGAGGCGACGACCAGCGCGGCGACCGTCATGGTGACGAACCGGCGTTTCATGCACCACCGCAGGGATCGCTCGTAGAACCGCTCGAGGGAAGCGTAGAAGCCGGCGCGTTGCGCGTGGGCGTCGCTGTGCGGCGACGTGCCAGGCTTGAGCATCCTCGAAGCCATCATCGGCGTGAGCGTAAACGAGATCAGCAGCGAGACCATGACCGCCGCCGCCGCCGTGACGCCGAACTGGTACAGGAAGCGTCCGGAGATCGACGACATGAACGACACGGGAACGAAAATGACCACGAGGGAGAGGGTCGTCGCGAGCACCGCCAGGGCGATCTCGCCGGTCCCCTGGCTTGCGGCCTGCAAAGGCGTGAGCTTCTTCTCCTCGACGCATTTATAGATGTTCTCGAGGACGACGATGGCGTCGTCGATGACGATGCCGACCATGAGCACCAGCGACAGCATCGTCACGCTGTTGAGGGTGAAATCCAGCGCCCACATGACGCCGAATGTCGCGATGACGGAGGCCGGTATGGCGATTCCGGCGATCAGAGTCGAACGCCACGACCGCATGAAGACCAGCACCACGAGCGATGCAAGCAGCGCGCCGAGAACGAGGTGCACTTCGATCTCGTGCAGGGCTGCGTAGATGTACGTCGACTGGTCGCGGATCACGTCGAGGCGGACGCCGCTCGGCAGAAGACTCTGGAGTTCGCCCAGCTCGCGCTTGACGGCCTCGATGACGGCAACGGTGTTCGCCCCCGACTGGCGGCGCACGTCGAGCGATACGGCGTTCTGTCCATCGAGTCTGGAGGCGGAGCGTTGCTCGCGTGTCCCGTCCACCACCATCGCGACGTCGCGAAGATGGACCGGCGTGCCGTTCACGGTTGCGATGACGATGTCGTTGAAGTCCTCCGGCGTTTCCAGGCGTCCCATCGTCCGCAGGACCTGCTCGGAGCCGGCACCGGTGACGTTGCCACCGGGGATGTCTGAGTTCTGTCGGACGATGGCCTCTCGGACCGCCGTGATCGGAATGCTCAGCGAGGCGAGCCGTTCCGCATCGACGTCGATGTTCACCGTCCGCTCAAGTCCGCCGATGATCTGCACCTGTCCGACCCCGGCCGAACGCTCGATGCGGGGACGGATCACCTTGTCGGCGATCTCGGTCAGGTCCCGGATATCGGCGTCGCCGCTGAGAGCGATCGTGAGGACCGGGGAGGAGTCGTTATCGAACTTGGAGATCACCGGCGGTTCGGCGTCGTCGGGAAGTCTCCGAATGACGGTCGCGACCCGGTCGCGGACGTCCTGCGCGGCGGCATCGATGTCGCGCCCCAGGTCGAATGTCACCAGGATGATCGAACTGCCGGCGCCGGAGATGCTCCGAAGCTCCTCGATGCCCTCGATGGTGTTCACCGCCTCCTCGATGATGCGGGAGACCTGCGACTCGACCTCCTCGGGCGACGCTCCCGGGAGCGTCGTGCGGACGTTCACCGTGGGAAGATCGATGGAGGGAAGACGGTCGACACCCAGCTTCGTGAACGCCACCGAGCCGATGACCACGATCGCCGCGATGAGCATGACGGCGAACACGGGACGGCGGATGCAGACGTCGGCGAGCATCTTCATGTCGTCGGTCCTCTTGGAGCATCCGACCGCAACGGGGCGACCGAGGCGGGCGGCGCGCCGCGATCGAGGAACGGTGATTCGGGTTCAACGGTCGGGCTCGCCTCCGGCAGCGGAGCGCCGGCGACTTCGCTGCTGAGCACGCCGGCCGCGCGGAGCAGTTCCAGATACGCCGTCTTGGTGTCGAACTCCGCGCTCGCCGCTTCGAGTTCGGCGGCGAGGAGCTGATCCTGGGCGACGATCCGCTCAAGGTTCGTGCCCAGCCCGGCGCGATACGTCTCCTCCGCCAGCTCGAAGGCCTGGGCGGCGAAGCGGACCTGGGTCTGCAACTCGCCCGCGAGCTTGATCGCGGCGAGCAGACGCAGATGCGCGGTCTCGACGTCGCGCTGGGCCTCCCGTCGGCGTGCGCGGTACTCGAGCACGGCTTCCCGGAAACGCGACCACGCGCCCCGGACCTCCGCCTCGATGCGCCCCGCACTGAAGATCGGCACCCGCAGCTCCAGAAGCGAGACAACACTCGCCAGATCGGGGCTCGGGCTTCGAACCAGGAAATAGTCGAGATTGATGCTCAGGCTCGGTGCGTACGCGCCGAGCGCCGCGTCCACGACCTGCCGCGCCGCGTCCGCCTCTGAACGCGCCGCGAGCACATCCTGTCGATGGGTCGCGGCCAGCGCGTGCATCGTCTCCGCGGCGGGCGGCGCCGAGGGCGCGGCGTAGCCGTCGCCGAGCACCAGTTCGTCCGCGGCGCTATTGGTGAGCAGTGTGAGCAGACTGCGGGCTTCACCGGCCTGGCGACGTGCCACCGTCAGTTGGGCGCGGGTCCGCGCCACCTGGGCTTCGATCTGAGCGACGTCCAGCGCCCGCGTCACGCCGGCCTCGTTCCGAGCCCGGGCGTCCACGAGCCGGGCGGACTGGGCCCGTTCCGAGTTCTCGAGCACGGCGACCAGTCGCTCGGCCCGCAGCGCGTCGTAGTACGTCCGCCCGACCTGCACCAAAAGAGCCTCGCGCAGGTCGAGTATCAGCCAGCGGGCGGCCTCGATCCTTGCGTCCGCGGCACGCACGTTCTTGAGATCGCTCATGCCTGTGAGCAATCGGTACTGCGCGTTCACCCCCACGTCCGTTTGAGACACACCCGATGATCCCGTGTTCTCCCGCAGGTTGGTCCGGGTGAACAGATCCACGGTCGGCCGCAGCGCCGCGGCAAGGCGCTGCCGTTCCGCCAGCGCCTGGACCCACCGCTCGCCCTGAACGGCGAGATGTTCGTTGAAGATCGCCGTCAGCACCAGCGCATCCCGCAGGTACAGGGTGTCGCCGGGCTCCGGCCGGGGCGGCGTCCCGGGAGGATCGGATATCGCGCGATACGAAGCGACATCCGCACTCTGATCCGTCGCGCAGCCGATCAGCGCGCCGAGTGTGGCGACGCCCAACACCCTCGCGAAGCGTGCGATGCTCATCGCCGGCCTCCCGGCATGATGCCGCGGTAGAGAACACGCAGAATGTGGCGCTTGAGCGAGCGCTTCGTGAGGCCGGGTGGCGGATACAGCAACGCGCCGCGCACGAACGACAGGATGTACTGGGCGGTCAGGGCGGGGCAAGGATCATCGAACTCGCCCGACGAGCGGCCCTGCTTCAGCACCCGGACGATCCGCGTGACGAGCTCGGCGCGGACGCGCTGGAGGTCCGGATCCTCGGGCGTGAGAGCGCCGCTCCGCATGATCCGATAGACCTCCGGGTGGCCGAAGGCGAAGTCGATCAGGGCCGTGACGATCGCTTCGAGCTTCTGCCGGCTTCCGCCGCGATGGGTAGCCAGCTCGTCATCCACGCGGGCCAGGACACGGGCGAACCCGCGACGGATGATCGCAAGGTACACCTGTTCCTTGCTCGACCAGTACAAGTAGAGCGTGCCCTTTCCGACGCGTGCACCGGCGGCGATGTCATCGAGCTTTACCTCATGGAACGGCCGGCGGGCGAACAGGTCGGCCGCGACATCGAGGATCGCATCGGTGCTGGTCGAGCGTGTTCTGCTCACGTCTGGCACCGCCCGTGTGTGCACAGAGCGGACGGAACCGACGCGGTTGCGTTTCTCTGTGAAACTGACTGGTCAGTATTGGCGAACATGGGGTAGGATAGCTTCGCCGCTCGTCTTTCACAGGATGCACGAATGTCCGCGAGTCCGCTCTCCCGCTTTCCCATCACTCCGGCGCGGATGCCCGTCTGCACGCGGTTTGCCGCGCCGTGCGTGCTCGCGGCCGCGCTGCTGTTCATCGGTGGTTGCGAGGATCCGGCCGGCGCGAATCGGCAGTCGCCGCGGGGCTCGGCGCCGCGTGCGGCGGACGGGCCGCCGATCGAGGTGCGGCTCGGCCGCGTCTCGACCATACCCGTCGAGCGGCACCTGTACCTCACCGGAACGCTCTACGGTCAGGAGGAAGTGACCGTGGCGGCGAAGGTTTCCGGCCGAATTGCAGCGATCCATGCCGATCTGGGCGATGTTGTGGAACGCGGGGGGGAAGCTCGCCCAGGTGGAGACGGCGGACTACACCCTGGCGGTTGAAGAAGCCCGGTCGGCGTTACTCGCCTCCTTGGCTCGGCTTGGACTCACGGAGTTGCCGGAGACGGATGTGGATCTGCGGACCCTGCCCGTGGTCGCGCGTGCCGAGGCCCAGGCGATCAACGCGGAGGCGAAGCTCCAGCGGGCGCGCAAGCTGTACGACCGTTCACCGCCGCTCATCTCGGAGCAGGAGTTCGCGGACATTCAGACGCAGCGCGATGTCGCGTTGACCGAGCTGCAGGGCGAACAGATCAGCGCGAGGTCCCAGTTGGCCGACGCGCGGGTGCGGGCCGCGGTCCTGGCATCGGCGGAGAAGCGGTTGACCGACGCGAGCGTGAACGCCCCGGCGGACCTGCCACTCCGCTATCGGGTGGCCGAGAGGCGGATCTCAGCGGGCGAGTACGTCTCGGCGGGAACGCCGCTGTTCCGCCTCGTTGCGACGGACCGGGTGAAGTTCCGGGGCTCGGTTCCGGAGCGATTCGCGGGGATGGTCCAGATCGGAGCGCCGGCGCGGCTGGAGGCGGCGGGATATTCAGCGGCGTTCGACGCCCGCGTGGTCCGTATAGCGCCGGCAATCGACCCGACGAGCCGCGCTTTCGAGGTGGAGATCGAAGCCGAGAATCCCGAGCAGAGGCTCAAGCCGGGTGGCTTCCTTCGGGCCCGGGTTCGGACGCACATCGACGAGGCCGCGAGATTCGTTCCGGCATCGGCGCTGTCGCGCTTCACGGGCGTCCAGCGAGTCTTCTCCGTGGTCGAGGGACGGATCGTCGAGCACAAGGTGCGGACGGGCGAGACCCGCGGCGAACTCGTGGAGGTGCTGGACCTTCCGCCGGAGGTGGCCGCGGTGGTTGATGCGCCAAGGCGTGGCCTCGCCCGCGGGGTCGCCGCGCGTGTCGTCGAGTGACGGTTGCTCGCCTCACACCAGCGGCCGCCGCGACGGCCTGGGATCAGCCGCCCGCTTCTCGCCCGCGCCAGAAGCCCACCGGGAACGCGTCGTCGCAAAAACAGCGATGGCCTCGGACGGTGCCGAGGCCATCTGATCTGCGAAGTCGGGGTGATAGGATTTGAACCTACGACCTTCTCGTCCCGAACGAGACGCGCTACCAAGCTGCGCTACACCCCGGGGTGCGGACGGATGGTAGCTCCGCACGTCGTCAAAGGCGAGCGACGGGAATCAAGGCCGTGCGAAGTTTGGCCGGATGATGTACACGTTGTCGTCGATCGTTGACGGATCGCCATCGGCGCCGGCGGAGTAGAAGTACGGGCGGCGTGCAACGGGGGACCCACCGTCCGAGTCCTTCTTGTTCTTGGGATCTCGGCTGAACTGTGGATAGAGCAGATTGACCGTCCGGCCGAGCGTGTCGTCGACGGATGCCGCCAGGCCCGTGCCCTCCCCGAAGACGCCGCCGAAGCGCGGATGAACGTAACGGATCGGGTTTCCCCAGACATCGAGAATGCGTGTCGTTCGGGCGCCGGTGGAGCGTCGATCGGCCAGATTGGCCGTCGAAAGCCCGATCTTGCGAACGCGGTCATCGAGCTGCTCAATAGCCGCGACCGCAGCGGCGCCCTCGGCCTGCAGTTGATAGACGAGCCACGCCGTCGAGTCGAAGGCGCTCAGATCGCCAGGACCGGACCCCACGCCCCCGTCGATCAGGGCGACCTCACGCGTCGTGTTCGTCGGATCCTTGACGGTCGCCGGCGGAATCGCTCCGTTGGACTGAATGTAGTCGGCGATCATCAGATCCAGCGTCTGCAGCGTCCATTGCGTGCCGCGCTCGCGACCCACGGACACGACCTTGCTGCCTGCGGCGAGCGTGAGGCTGACCAGGATCGCGATGACGGAAATCACAACGAGCAACTCGATCAGCGTGAACGCTCGGCGTTGGTTGGACGGAATGCGAGGCATAATGGCTTCCCACGAGGGCGCGGAGAGGACGGGCCCTGCCATGAACCATACGGCGACCCGGGGCGAGGTGTTCCCGGGAAAGACCCGGCACGGGAGGTCACTTCCGGGCATGAAAAACCCTCGCCGGCGGGAGGGCTTGAGAGCAGACCACCATGGTTCGCACGGCCTGCGGCTCGAACTATGCCAGATTTCCCGGTGCGCCGAGGTTGTCGAACCCAGGGCCGCTGATCGAGCCGCCGGTGGGCAACGGCGTCGGACGGGGCACCGGCGGCGCCGGCGGCGGCGGTGCCGGTGCCTGCGGCGTCAGCTTCGCTTTGAAGATCATGTCCGTGACACGCTCACGAACGTTCTTGAGCATGGTGCGGAACATGCGACTGCCCTCGCGCTTGTACTCGGTGCGGGGGTCGAGCTGGCTGAAGGCGCGGAAGCCGATCGAGTCGCGGAGCTGGTCCATCGCATAGAGATGGTCCTTCCAGGACTGGTCCAGCGTTTCGAGACACAGCATGCGTTCGAGCTGAAGCAGTTCGGTACGAAGGATGTTCTCGACACGGGACCGCACGGCGTCGTCACGTTCCTCGTCCTCGAGGTAGCGCATGTACTCCGGCACGCCGAGCTCGACGTTGAACCGCTTCTTCAGGTACGCGTCCAGCTCGTCGTCGGACTTGATCGCCTGCGCCGCCTTGATCTCCTCCTCGAGCTTGCCGGAGTTGACGAACTTCTCGCTCATCCCCTTCAGCGTGTCGAAGACCTTCTGCGGCGGGCCGAGGCGCATGATGTCCTGCGGCTGCCAACCGGCGTTGAAACGCTGGTTCGCCCAATTGGCGATGAAGCCCATCGCCTCCTGCGGGCCGGCCTGACGGGCCATGAGCATCGCCAGATCCATCGTGAGCTCGACCGGGTAGATGACCTCGCGCTGGAGGTACAGATCCTCAGCCTTCTTCATCAGGACCTTCACCGGGGGGTTGGCCTGATCCTTCATCGCGGCGGTGATCTCGTCGGCCTTCACATCAATTGTGAGCTTGTTCTTGGCCCAGTTGACGAGCTGGTCGACGCCGTAGCCCGGGCGGCGGTACTGCTCGATGCCGCTGAGGTCGGCGGCATCGATCTTCTCGCAGGCGGCGGCGTGCAAACGGTCGGCGACGGCACCCCGGTTGCCGGTGTCGGCACCGTGCAGCTCTGCCTCTGCGAGCTCAACGCCGAAGCGATTCTTGGCCCAGTTGATGAGGCCGCTGGCGTCAAAGTCCATCGCGATCTCGGAGCCCTCGGCGGGCATGTACTCGCCGAGCGTGATCTCGATCATCTGGCGGGCGTCGGCCTTGGCCTCCTCGCGGAGAAGTTGGTCGACCTCGTGAGTCTCCTTGCCCTTGAGACGCTTGGGATCGATGGTGACGCCGATGGCCCCGTTCGCGTACTCGGCGATGCACTGCTCGACGTAGTTCTCGGCAAGGTACTCGTCCACCGAGTCCTGCACGCTGTCGCGGATCCACTCCAGCAGCAGCCCCTTCACGTCGCGGCCTTCGAGCACGCGCTGGCGCAGGCCGTAGAAAGTCTGACGCTGGTGCTCCATGACCTCGTCGAACTCGAGCACGTTCTTTCGGATCTGGAAGTTGCGTTCCTCGACCTTGCGCTGGGCGTTCTCGATGCTCTTGCTCAGCATCGGATGCTCGATGCTCTCGCCCTCCTTCATGCCCAGGCGGCTCAAGAGCCGCATGGTCGTCTCACCCGCGAAGAGCTTCATGAGGTCGTCTTCGAGGCTGACGAAGAAGCGCGTTGAGCCGTTGTCGCCCTGGCGACCCGAACGGCCGCGGAGCTGGTTGTCGATGCGCCGTGCCTCGTGGCGCTCGGTGCCGATGACGTGCAGGCCGCCCATGTCCTCGATGGAATCGAACCAGCGGATGCGGTGGAGAAGGAAGCGGCCGGACTCATCGAGCCAGCGGCGGAGCGTGTCGGCGTCGGCCCGCTCGATCGACTTCGGCGACTCGAGCGTGTGCCGCCCTGCCCAGACCCGCAGCAACTGCAGTTCGAGCTCGGGGAGCGGCATGGTCTCGGCGTCCTTCTTGTTGACGTCGAGTTCCTGCGTGGCGACCTTGCGGTAGATCGCTTCCTTGAGCTGCTCCTCGCTGGCGTCGGGCGTCAGCGTCCGCGGCGCGAGGCTGCGGCGCTGCCAGTGCTCGATGAGCTGCTCTCGCGTGACCTTGCCGAGCTTGATGTCGGTGCCGCGACCGGCCATGTTGGTGGCGATCATGACGGCGCCAAGCTGACCCGCGGCCTCGATGATGTTGGCCTCGCGCTCGTGCTGCTTCGCGTTCAGGATCTCGTGCGCGATCGCGTGGCGGCGCATGAGATTCTGCCCGAGCAACTCGCTCTTCTCGACGCTGGTGGTGCCCACGAGAATCGGGCGGCCGACGTCGTGGAACGCCTTGATCTCGTCGGTGATGTAGTTCCACTTGTCCTTGGCGGGCAGGAAAACCAGGTCCTGATAGTCCTTGCGCACCGCGGTGCGATTGGTCGGGATCGCCACCACGTCGAGCTTGTAGATGTCGTGGAACTCCTGGGCCTCGGTGTCGGCGGTGCCGGTCATGCCCGCGAGGCGCTTGTAGGTCTTGAAGTAGTTCTGGATCGTCACCGTCGCGACGGTCTGGGTCTCTTCCTTAATGTTGACCTTTTCCTTGCACTCGATGGCCTGGTGCAGACCGTCGGACCACTGACGCCCGATCATCGGGCGGCCGGTGTTCACATCGACAATGACGACCGAGGGCTGGGCACGGCCGGTGTACTGGTCTTCGACCGGCATCACCACGTAGTCCTTGTCGCGGGTGTACACCGCGTGGGCACGCACCGACTGCTCGATCAAGTGCGGCAGGTCCATGTTCTCGTCAACATAGAACGAGCCGATGCCGGCGACGCGCTGCGCCTCGGCGATGCCGTCGTGGGTGAGGAACGCCTGCTTGCGTTCCATCATCACCTCGTAGTACTGCGTGAACTTGTTGCGCTCGATCTCGGCCTTTGCCGCCTCGGCCTTGGCCTCCTTGAGCTGGGCCTGCAGCTGCGGAATCTTGGCCTTGTCGCGGGCCTGACGGATGTCGCCCTCGAGCCCCTTGGCCTGCATCTGCAAATGACGCACACGCTCGTCGTGCTCGGCCCAGGGACGCTGCTTCTCGAGCAGGTGGCGGGCGAGGCGGTCGGCGAGCTCGTAGCGGGGCTTGTCGTTGTGGGCCTGGCCCGAGATGATCAGGGGCGTGCGGGCCTCGTCGATGAGGATGCTGTCCACCTCGTCGACGATCGCGAACTGGCGGCGGCGCTGCACCTGCTGATCGACCGATCGCTTCATGTTGTCGCGCAGGTAGTCGAAGCCGAACTCAGCGGTCGTGCCGTAGGTCACGTCGCAGCGGTACATCCGGCGCTTCTCGTCCTCGCCCTGCATGTGCATGGGGTGGATGGCACCGACCGTGAGACCCAGCGCGTGGAAGTACGGGAACGTCCAGTCGCGGTCGCGCTGCACCAGATAGTCGTTGACGGTGACAACGTGCACCCGGCTGTGCTCACAGGCGGCCATATAGCACGCGAGCGGCGCGACGATCGTCTTGCCTTCGCCGGTCTTCATCTCCGCGATCTTGCCCTGGCAGAGCACCATCGCACCGATGAGCTGCACGTCGAACGGACGCGCCCGGAAGGGCGGGCGGCTTTCCGGATAGAGCTCACGCACCGCGGCGTAGATCTCCAGCGGGATCTCGACCTGGCGCCAGCCGGGCTGGGGCTCGGTGCAGCCCAGGAACTCGCCCATCGGCTCGGCCGGTGGGGTCGCGTCCATCTTCGCTTTGGTCTCGTGGTACAGCGTCTGCACCGCCGGCGGCAGGGTCGCCGGGTCAAAGTTCAACGCGGGGTTGAAGATGCTCCGGATGCCGACGGCGCGGTCCATGGCCTCGCGGGCGACCGCGAAGGCCTCGACCATGAGGTCTTCTTCTTTCTCACCCTTGTCGAAGCGGGCGCGGAACTCTTCGACCTTGGCCTTGATCTGGGTATCGGAGAGCTTGCGGATCTCGGGCTCGAGCGCGTTGATCTGGTCAACCTTCGTGGTGTACCGCTTGACGAACCGCTCGTTCCGAGTGCCGATGAGCTTGTTCAGGAACCAACCAATAACAGGAATGCCCTGCTCTGCCATGACTGCCTTTCCGGAACGGCGCCGCCGCGAACGAGGCGCGGGAACGCACGTGCCGTGTAATGACTGTATTGAAATGTTCGGATCGCAATGTCCGGCGCCGCGCGGGTCGCGCGTCGCGCCGGTGAACGGTGGCCGCTGCCGGAGTTGCAGCGGAGCGTCGCGGCTCAGGCGAGCGGGGGCGGCAGGGCGATCAGTTCAATCCGCGGCAGCGAACGCGGGCACGCGTTCACCGGCATCGCCACCGGACGGTCGATCGAGTCCAGCCGGGTCAGGCCGCGGAGTGCAACCTGCCGGGCAGGAACCTCCCGGGTGTCCCGCGTCGGCCGGGCGACGTTGACCGTCAGCGACTGGGCCAGCGCACGGATGAACGTGGGCTTGGAGAGCGAGTCGCGGAAGAAGGCGTCGGGCCGGGCGTAACCCAGACCGACCTGCACCGCGAACGCCAGCACGAGCAACACCGAGACGCCACGCCACGCGACCTGCTCGGCCGGCGAAGGGCCGCACGCTCGATCGGCGTCGCATGAGGGCTCGAAACTGTCGCGGGCGTCATTCACGGTCAGGAAGTATCGGGCATGAGAACGGATGAAGCAAGAGCGATTCGGACCTTCGCCGCGAGATACGCCGGGATTCTGCCGGGGGTGATGTCCCTGTCAGATCGGCAGCCCGATATGTGCGGCGGAAATCGCCTCCCGTCCGATCCCTTGTGGTCGCTTTCCGGTTCCCGCTGCCCATGGCACTGGACCGGGGGCGGCGTGCCCTGTATCGTGCCGGGCTATGGACAGCCCCGCATCGGATTCCGCCTCCCACGTCAAGGAAGACGCCCCCATGGTTGCGACCCGACAGAGCCTCCCCGGTACCCGCGCGTCGATCACCCACAAGTTCATGATCGCCCGGCACGAGGGGTACCTCACGATCGGCCTCTACCCCGACGGCCGTCCCGGCGAGATTTTCATCAAGATGGCCAAAGAGGGCTCGACGATCTGCGGCATGGCACAGGCGTACTGCCGCGCGTTCAGCCTGGCCCTCCAGTACGGGCTCCCGCTCGAGGAAGCCGTTGTCCGGTTCAAGAACATGCGTTTCGAGCCGATGGGTCCGACGAGCAATCCGGAGATTCCCGAGGCCCAGTCGATCATCGATTACGTGGCGCGGTATCTCGAAGTCGAGTTCATCCAGAAGGGCCCGCGCCGGTTCTGATCCTGACATCCGTCTACGCATGCACGCGGTTGGGCGGGTCCTGGCCCAGCAGGATTGCAGCCGCGTTCGCGCAGGCCATCTCGGTCATCATGGCCCGGTACTTCGCTTCAGCGCTGCCGATGTGCGGGGCGAGCGTGACATTGGGCATGGCAAGCAGATCCGGATGCACCTCCGGCTCGCGCTCGAACACGTCCAATCCCGCTCCAAAGAGGCAACCGGACTTCAGTGCATCAACCAGAGCCTGCTCATCGACGACCGGCCCGCGAGCGGTGTTCACGAAGATCGCGCCGGGCTTCATCGCGGCGAAGGCTCGGGCGTCGATCAGGTGTCGCGTTTCCGGCGTCAGCGGCGTGTGCACGCTGATCACATCCGCGCGGGCCAGACCGTCGTGCAGTGACACGCGCTCGGCGGCGAGCGGCGCCAGTTCAAAGTCCCAGTGACGCGTGCGGGCCACGTAGAGCACCTTCATGCCCCAGCCGATCGATCGCAGCGCCGTCGCATAGCCGATTCGCCCGGCGCCGACGATCAGCAACGTCCGCCCGGTCAGATCCGCCCCGAGGAAGTCGGCCATGCTGAGCGGCCCCCGCTGCTGCCACTGGCCCGAGCGCACGAAGCAATCCGCCTCGATGAGACGCCTCGCAACCGCCATGATCAGCAGCCACGCCATGTCTGCGGTCCCCTCGGTGACTGCGTGCGGGGTGTTGGTCGCGACAACGCCGCGACGTTCGCACTCGCCGAGGTCGAAGTTCTCGTACCCGACGGCGAGGTTGCAGACGCCCCGGAGCTGCGGCCCGGCGGCGTCGAGCAACTCGGCGTTCACCTTGTCGGAGAACATCGAGATGACGACATGGGCCCCACGCACCTGGGCCAGCACCTGCTCCCGCGACGGCCGCTCCACCGGACCGTTGCGGAACTCGACTCGGAGGCTCCCGGCGGGCACCAAGGGCGTGCCGGGAAGATTCCGGGTGGCGACGACCAGCGCGGACGACAACGGAGCGTGCGGCATGGCGATAGCCTACGGGTGCTGCTGAAGCGAGGCTTGATCGCATCGCTCGCCGACCGGCCAACGGATTACAGTTCATGCGCATTGTGCACTGGAACATTCTCCACGGCGGCGGGTCGCGGCGGATGCCGGAGATCACACTTTCGCTGCTCGAGCACCGTCCCGACGTGATTGTGATCACCGAGTACCGCACGACCATTGGCGGACAGATCCGAGGCGTACTCGCGGACCACGGACTGGCCAGCCAGTTCTGCACCGACCCGGCAAAAGGAAAGAACGGCGTTCTGATCGCCTCTCGGCGGAGCGGCGAACGGATCGCGACGCCGCGGGACTTGCCCGAGGCGCTGCACACGCGGTGGCTGGACGTGCGATTGCCCGCCGCGGGCGGCGATGTTTCCATCACAGGAGTGCATGTTCCCGATGACTCCAGACCGACCGCGAAGGCCGCGTTCTGGCGTCGGATGGTCGACCTGGCGACGAACCGGGCGTCGGAACGGCATCTTTTTATCGGGGATTTCAACACCGGCCGGCATCGGCTGGACGAGTCCGGAGCGACCTTTGGCTGCACCTCGCTGCTGGGGGCGGTCTGCACGCTCGGGTACGTCGATGCGTTCCGGCACTTTGAGCCCGAGCGTCGGGAATGGAGCTGGCGCCGGCCGCGTCCGGATCGCGCAACCTCCGGTGAATCAGGCACTTTCGCACCATCGCAGGCGGGTTTTCGGATCGACACGGCGCTCGTGTCGGGACCGATGGTCCCGGCCCTGAGGGGGGCAAAGTACTCACATTCCGGGCGGGAAACGGGTGTTTCGGATCATTCCGCGATGATCGTGGATCTCGACATTCCGGCGCCCGGTGCGGAAAAATGTACGGAATCCACACAGAAAACGGCGATTTTCTGGTCTGCGTGACTTGCAGAGTTCGTTGCTCTGCGATACAAAACGCATGAAATCCCTGTGAGAAATGTGATTCTCGCAGGACCGATCGCGTCCGGAGGACGCGGAAGCCAGTTACGGAGATGACACATGGCCAAGCCCAAAGCACCCGCAGTTAAAGCCCCGAAGCTCACCCCGGCCGCCAAGGTCCGCAGCAAGGGTGACGTCTACGGAACGATCGCCGCTCACACCGGTCTCGCCCGCAAGCAGGTCGCCGGCGTGTTCGACACCCTCGGCAAGATCATCGAGACCGATCTCTCCAAGGGCTGCGGCATGTTCGCTGTCCCCGGCATGATGAAGATCACCGTCATCAAGAAGCCCGCCACCAAGGGCGGCATGCGTCCGAACCCGTTCAAGCCGGGTGAGATGATGGAAGTGAAGCCCAAGCCGGCCCGCAAGGTCGTCAAGGTCCGCCCGCTGCGCGCTCTCAAGGCCATGGTCTGAGCACCACAACCCGAGCAAGCCGCACGAGTCGACTCGACTTGTGAATGACTGCAAGCCCGCGAAAGCGGGCTTGTTGTTTTTGACGGACAGGACACGAGCCTTGACGCGACCCAGCCGTTCTTGGAATGCGGCCGCCTCAGAACTCCTGCGTGAGCGGCGGCGCGTTGCGGACGGATCGCACCGCGCAAAGCACCAGATACGCCGCGAGCGACAGCAGCAGAAGGCCCACGAGGGCATTGATCGACGGCGCGCTGAAGACCTGTCCGGTCCTCGCGGCGGCCGCAAAGCCGGAGATGATCTGCAGCACCAGGGCGGTCACCGTGGTCGTGCCGACGAAGAGCATGGGAAGCACGACGAACCAGCACCGCTTGCCGTGGTTGTAGAGCCACACCGCAACCCCCAGCAGCGTGATGGCCGCCAGGAGCTGATTGGCCGTGCCGAACAGCGTCCAGTAGAGGCGATAGCCGTTGGGATCGGAGGTGAGCAGCACCGCGAGCGGCACGCCAGCGGTCACACCGGCCGCGATCGTGCCGCCGAGCCATGACTTGATGCCCAGCAGTTCGCTCAGCAGATATCTGCCCAGTCGCGTGGACACATCCAGCGTGTCGAACACAAAGGTCGAGAACGCCATCGCCCCGAAGGTTGCGGCGAAGAGGATCGCCTCTTTCCCGGCAATGACGCCGAAGAAATCGGCCAGACCGTCGCCGTAGATCCGCGCGGCGGGCAGGCCCTTGGACTCTTCGGGAGCGAGCTTCATGATTGTCGCGAGCGCGATGACCGCGACAAAGCCTTCGAGCAGCATCGCGCCGAATCCGATGGGCTTGCAGTGCGACTCCTTGGCGATCTGGCGGGATGTCGTCCCGCCGCAGATCAGACCGTGAAAGCCCGAGCACGCGCCGCACGCGATGGTGACAAAGAGGAACGGGAAGAGCATGGTC
>ERZ1066133.210-NODE-210-length-32157-cov-9.031493_pt1 | contig 32157 bp, 31 predicted proteins | sample MGYA00382780_ERZ1066133 | MGnify/ENA primary metagenome ERZ1066133 (study PRJEB33369, sample SAMEA5778363) | biofilm metagenome | biome: Industrial cooling water; feature: Water cooling tower basin; material: Biofilm | place: United Arab Emirates | collected... | reverse complement strand
GTACCAGACCCGCGTCGATCTCTCCGAGCCCGCATTCAAGTGCAGCTGCCCGAGCCGCAAGTTCCCGTGCAAGCACGGCCTCGCCCTGCTCCTGCTCTTCGCCAAAGACGAATCCTCCTTCAAGAGCCAGACCGAACCCGGCTGGGTCGCCGAATGGCTCGACGCACGCCGCGAACGCGTCGAAAAGCAGACCGCCAAGGCGGACGCCGCACCCAAGCCCGTCGATACCGAAGCCCAGGCCAAGCGCGCCGCCCAGCGCGAGTCCCGCGTGCAGGACGGCATCGCCACCTGCCGCATCTGGCTCGACGACCTCGCCCGCCGCGGCCTCGCCGCCGCCCAACAGGAAAAAACCGCGTACTGGTCCAACCTCGCCGCCCGCATGGTGGACGCACAGGCCCCCGGCATCGCCCGCCACGTCGCCGACCTTCCGATGCTGATCGCGTCCGGCGAAGGTTGGGAGATCCGCACGCTCGATGCCCTCGGACGCCTCCACCTGCTGCTCAAGGCCGGCGAGCAGCTCGCCACACTCCCGCCCGACCTCGCGCTCGACGTACGCACCACCCTGGGTTGGAACCAGTCCAAGGACGAAGCCCTCGCCGGCGACGGCATCGCCGACCGCTGGCTCGCCGTCGGACAGATCGTCGAGGACGACGACCGCGTGCGCGTCCGACGAACCTGGCTCGTGGGACGAAAGACCCGACGCCGCGCGCTGCTGCTCGACTTCGCCGCCGGCGCCGCGCCCCTCCCCGCCACCGCCGCCAGCGGCACGGAGTTCGACGCCGAACTCGCCTTCTACGCAGGCCGCCTCCCGCTCCGCGCCCAGCCGAAATCCCGCGGCGAAGCCGCACCGCTCGGCCCCGATCTCGACTCCGTCGCCGATGCCTCAATCAACGACGCCCTGCACCGCTACGCCGAAGCACTCGGTGCCAACCCGTGGCTCCCACGCTGGCCCTTGCTGCTGCGCCACACCGGCCTCACCCGCGTCGCCGACCGCTGGTGCCTCCTCGACGCCCACAACCACGCCCTGCCGATCCAGCCGCTCTTCGCCGCCGGACCCGGACTCTGGCGCCTGCTCGCCATCAGCGGCGGCCGCCCCGTCACCATCCTCGCCGAGTGGGACGGCATCGTCGCTCTCCCGCTCAGCGCCATCGACACCGATGGCCTCCACGATCTGGCGCCGAGGTGGGCCTCATGAGCGCCACGCCTCCAGCAGTGCTCAAGCAGCTCGCCGCCGTCGCCGCCATCGGCACCGACCGCAGCGCGAGCGCGCTCCGACCCGACGAACTGCTCCGGCAAGCCGCCGCCCACGGGCTGCAGGCCCGCGCCGGCTTTCTTCCCCCGCGCGCCGCACCCTCCATCTCTGAATGCCCCGCCGATCCAACCCGGATCGCCAGCGCAGCGCAGACCGCCACACTCCGGCAACTCCTCGCCGCTCCCGACGCCGCACTGCTCCTGGAATGGTGCGAACTCGCCCAGGCCCGACGCGTCCGCGTCGCCCCCGCGCTGGTGCCGGTGCTCCTCGACTGGTGGGCCCGTCAGCCCAACCCGCCCGAACCGATCTTCGCGACGCTCGGCGCCACCGGCGCATGGCTCGCCGCACTCAACCCCGACTGGAGCCGCCCAGTCTCCGAAACGCAGATTCCCGCCGACGCCGACGAGCGCTGGCAGAACGGCACCACGCCCGAGCGCACCGCGCTGCTCCGCACCGTCCGCCGCCTCGATCCGGCACGCGGCCTCGCGCTCATCCGTTCCACCTGGTCCGGCGATGGAGCCGACGACCGTCGCCGCTGGGTCGAAGCGCTCGCCGAGCACCGATCCCAAGCCGATGAGCCGTTCCTCGAGTCCGCCCTCGACGACAAGAGCAAGGTCGTCCGCCGCGCCGCCGCCACGATCCTCGCCCTGCTGCCGCAGTCCCGACTCCGCGCCCGCATGAACGAACGCGCCCGCGCGTGCATCGTCGTCGAATCCAAACGCGGCCTGCTCAAGCGCTCCACCCGCATCACCCTTGAGCCGCCGAAAAACTTCGACGATGCCTGGCAACGCGACGCCATCGACGAATCAGGCGGCTCCGGCCTCGGCAAGCGCGCCTGGTGGATGCAGCAGATCCTCGCCGCCGCCGACCTGTCGGTCTGGATCGAAACAACAGGTCTCGATCCCGCCGGCGTGCTGCAGGCGATCGAAGCGGACGACTTCCGCGACGCCGCCTTCAACGCCATCTCCGAAGCCGCCTCGACCCGCGCCGACGCCCCGTGGTGTACCGCCCTCGTTGAAGCCCACCTCGCCAGCAAGAAACAGTTGCACGCCGAACTTCAAACGCTCTGGCGGCACCTCCCGCCCAATGAGCGCGAGCCGCTCATCCTCACCGCCCTCGCCCACAAGCGCTTCGGCAGCGTCGAGCGCTGGGCGTTGCTGGCCTCCGCCGATCACCGATGGTCGCCCGCGTTCTCGACCAAAGCCCTCGCCCTCCTCCGCGGCACACGCCCATCCACCGACGCTTCCTGGGCCCTCTACGAACCCATCGAACGCGTCTCCCGGCTCGTTGCCCCCTCCAGCGCCGAGGCCTTCGCCGACACCGTCGCCGCCATGTTCGAAGGCGAGCCCACCGACAGTTTCAAGAAGAGCATCGATCGCGCCCACCTGCGCCAGACCATGCACAAGGAGTTCGCTTCGTGAGCAAGCCATCCAACACCCCCGACAAATCCACCATCCTCCGCGACACCGCCGAAAGCCAGTACGCGAACGAACTCGCCGCCCTCATCAAGTCCGACGACCGCGAGCGGCCCGCCCGCTGGCGACTCTCTCCCTGGGGCGTGGTCACCTACCTCATGGGCGGCACACTCAAAGACGGCACCGTCATCACCCCCAAGTACGTCGGCAACCGCCGCCTCATGGAAATCGCCGTCGCCACCCTCGCCACCGATCGCGCCCTGCTCCTCCTCGGCGTCCCCGGAACCGCCAAAAGTTGGGTCAGCGAGCACCTCGCCGCCGCCATCAGCGGCGATTCCACCCTCATGGTCCAGGGCACCGCCGGCACACCCGAAGAAGCCATCCGCTACGGCTGGAACTACGCCCTTCTCCTCGCCAAAGGCCCCTCCCGCGACGCCCTCGTCAGCAGCCCGGTCATGCGCGGTATGACCCAGGGCCAGATCGTCCGCGTCGAAGAACTCACCCGCGTTCCCAGCGATGTCCAGGACACGCTGATCACCATCCTCTCCGAAAAGACACTGCCCGTCCCCGAACTCAACGAAGAGATCCGCGCCGTCAAGGGCTTCAACATCATCGCCACCGCCAACGACCGCGACAAAGGCGTCAACGAACTCTCGAGCGCCCTGAAACGCCGCTTCAACACCGTCGTCCTGCCCGTCCCCGAGTCCATGGACGAGGAAGTCGACATCGTCCAGCGCCGCGTCGCCCAACTCGGCAAGGCCCTCGACCTCGCCGCCTCCGCCGCCGCACTCGACGACATCCGCCGCGTCGTCACCGTCTTCCGCGAACTCCGCGACGGCAAGACCACCGACGGCAAGAGCAAACTCAAGCAACCCTCCGCCTCGCTCAGCACCGCCGAGGCCATCAGCGTCATCACCAACGGCATCGCCCTCGCCACCCACTTCGGCGACGGCAGCCTCAAAGCCGGCGACGTCGCCAGCGGCATGATCGGTGCCATCGTCAAAGACCCCGTGCAGGACCGCATCGTCATGCAGGAATACCTCGAGACCGTCGTCAAGGAACGCGAGGGTTGGAAGGACCTCTACCGCGCCTGCAAGGACGTGCTCTGATCCCATGGCTGCGCGTGTCACAGTACTCGGCATCCGCCACCACGGCCCCGGCTCGGCCCGCATGGTCCGCGCCGCGCTCGCCACCCTCAAGCCCGACGCCGTTCTCATCGAAGGTCCCCCCGACGCCGCCGACATCCTGCCGCTCGCCGCCCACAAGGACATGAAGCCGCCCGTCGCGCTGCTCGTCTACGACCCCGAGCAGCCCGGCGACGCCGTCTACTACCCCTTCGCCACGTTCTCCCCCGAGTGGCAGGCGATCCGCTGGAGCCTCGAACGCAAGAAGGAAGTCCGCTTCATCGACCTCCCGCGCTCGCTCCGGCCCAAGCGCGAACCCGCCCCAGCCAACGAACCCGATTCATCCGAACCGCCGCCGCCCCCCACGCCCCGCACCGATCCTCTCGACGCACTCGCCCACGCCGCCGGCTATTCCGACGGCGAAGCGTGGTGGGGACGCATCATCGAAGAACAGCACGCCGAAGACAACCCGCTCGGCCTCTTCGACGCCATCCGCGACGCCATGACCGCCGCCCGCGCCACGCTCGCCCCCGAGGACAGCGACCCCGACGAAGCGCCGCGCGAAGCCCACATGCGCCGCTCTATCCGCGCCGCCATCAAGGACGGCTTCGAACGCATCGCCGTCGTCTGCGGCGCCTGGCACGCCCCGGTCCTCACCGCCGACGCGCTGGAAGCACACCCCGCCAAGGCCGACGACGCCGAGCTCAAGAAGCTCCCCAAACACCGCACCGAAGCGACCTGGATCCCCTGGACCTACGACCGCCTCTCTGCATCCTCTGGCTACGGTGCGGGCGTCACCAGCCCCGGCTGGTACGACCACCTCTGGCTCCAGCACGACGGCCTCACCGAACGCTGGCTCACCAAGGTCGCCCGCCTCATGCGCGATGAAGACCTCGACGCCTCGCCCGCCGCCGTCGTCGAAGCCGTCCGCCTCGCCGACACCCTCGCCACCATCCGCGGCCGCGCTTCTCCCGGCCTCGACGAGCTCGGCGACGCCACCCTCGCCACCCTTTGCCACGGCAACCCGCTCCCCATGCGGGTCATCGAGCGCAAACTCATCGTCGGCGATCGACTCGGCGAAGTCCCCGACGAAGTCCCCACCGTCCCCCTCCAGCGCGATCTCGCGGCGCTTCAGAAATCACTCCGCCTCAAGCCCAGCGCCGACGACACGCTCCTCGACCTCGACCAACGCAAAGACCTCGATCTACGCCGCAGCCGCCTGCTCCACCGCCTCGCCGTCCTCTCCATCCCCTGGGGCACGCTCCAGGACGATCAGCGCCAAGGCACCAGCACCTTCCACGAGATCTGGAAGTTGCAGTGGAAGCCCGAACTCGCCGTCGCCGTCATGGAGGCCGCCCGCTGGGGCAACACCGTCGAACAGGCCGCCACCGCCCGCATCCACCACCTCGCCGAGCACGCCGCCGCGCTCTCCGAACTCTCCGCCCTGCTCGGTCACGTCATGCTCGCCGACCTCCCCGCCGCGGTCGAGCGCGTCGTCGCCCGCATCCAGATGCTCTCGGCCGTCGGCACCGATCTCGGCCACCTGCTCGACGCCCTGCCCCCGCTCGCAAGCGTGATGCGCTACGGCAACGTCCGCGGCACCGGCGCCGCGCTCCTCGAGCCCGTCGTCTCCGGTCTCCTCGCCCGCATCGGCGCCGGCCTGCTCCCCGCCTGCGCCTCGCTCGACGACGACGCCGCCGAAACGATGCGCGACCGCATCAACGCCGTGCACGCCGCACTCACCACCCTCGCCCGCGCCGACTTCCGCGACACCTGGAACGCCGAACTCACCAAACTCGCCAACGCCGATCTCCACGGCCTCGTCACCGGACGTGCGTGGCGCCTACTGCTTGACGCAGGCGCTGTCGCACCGGACCGCGCCGCCACCCAGTTCTCCCTCGCCCTCTCCCGCGGCAACGACCCCGCCAAGGCCTCCGCCTGGATCGAGGGCTTCCTCGGCGGCTCCGGCATGCTGCTCATCCACGACCAGCGCCTCCTCGCCATCGTCGACGCCTGGGTCTCCGCGCTCACCCGCGACACCTTCGAGCACATCTGCCCCATCCTCCGCCGCACCTTCTCCACCTTCGAACGCCCCGAGCGTCGTCAGATCGGCGAGAAACTCGCCCGCTCCGACGCCTCGCAGCCACAGCCCACGCCCGACGATGCCGACGACTACGACCCCGCCCGCGCCGCCCTCGTCCAGCCCGTGCTGCGCCTCATCCTCGGAGAACTCCCGTGAGCACCCCCGACCCCACGGAACGACTGCAGCGCTGGCGCCTCCTCCTCGGCGGCGACGACGCCGACGGCATCCGCATCAATCTCTCCGATCGCGCCCTTGCCATGGACCGCGCCATGGCCGCCCTCTACGACGCATCCGATGCCTCCGGCACCGCCCGCCGCGCCGGCCTCGGCGCCTCCGCCCCCCACGCCGCCCGCTGGCTCGGCGACATCCGCGAGTACTTCCCCACCTCCGTCGTCCGCATCATGCAGAAGGACGCCATCGATCGCCTCGGCATGGAGCGGCTCCTCTTCGAGCCCGAGATGCTCTCCGCCGTCGAACCCTCCATCGATCTCGTCACCACCCTCATGTCGCTATCGGGCGTCATCCCGCAAAAGGCCAAGGCCACCGCCCGACAGGTCGTGCAGCGCGTCGTCCGCGACCTGCAGCGCCGCCTCGACGCACCCCTCCGCCAATCCGTCGCCGGCGCACTCAAACGCTCCACCCGCACCCGCCGGCCCCGCCACAACGAGATCGACTGGAACCGCACCATCCGCGCCAATCTCAAGCACTACCAGCCCGAGTACCGCACCATCGTCCCCGAGACCCGCATCGGCTACGGGCGCAAGCGCAACGAACTCAAGACCATCGTCGTCTGCGTCGATCAATCCGGCTCGATGGGCGAGTCGGTCGTCTACTCCGGCGTCTTCGGCGCCGTCCTCGCATCCATCCCCGCCCTCCGCACCCACGTCGTCGCCTTCGACACCAGCGTCGTCGATCTTACCGAGAACATCTCCGATCCCGTCGACGTGCTCATGGGCGTTCAACTCGGCGGCGGCACCGACATCAACCTCGCCCTCAAGTACTGCCAGAACCTCATCACCAAGCCCCGCGACACCATCCTCGTCCTCATCACCGATCTCTTCGAAGGCGGCGACAACACGGAGATGCTCAAGCGGGCCCGATCGATCGCGGCCTCGGGGGTGACCTTCGTCACCCTGCTCGCACTCGCCGACGCCGGCGCACCCAGCTTCGACGAGAAGAACGCCGCCGCCCTCGCGTCCTTCGGCGTCCCCTCCTTCGCCTGCACGCCCGACCGCTTCCCCGAGCTCATGGCCGCCGCCATCAACGGTCGCGAACTCGGCCAGTGGGCCTCCGAGGCGGGCATGACCGCCGCCCGCGCCGCGCAGTCATGAACGCACCCCCACTCCCCCACACCGCACGCACTCACAGAAACCGACTGATCACCGCCAGAAACACCAGGCTCAGCACCCCCGCCACGACGAACCACTTCGGGTTCGACGACCATTCCAGCCGCAGAAACCCCCGCTCCGGAAACGACGCATCGGCGTACGCCCGCACCTTCATCCCCGGGGTGTACGCGCGGACCTCCTCCGCCGCACTCTCGCGGCTCGCATAGCCCGTCACGATCACCGTCGGGTACAGCATGTCGCTCTCGTAGCGCACGCCCTTGAACACATACTCAAACCGCACCTCCGGCGTGTGCGACGTCGTGCTGTTGTCTCGCAGCACGCGGCGATCCGTGTCCGCCGATCGGCTCGACTTCACCTCCGCCGACAGGATCACCGCGTCCACCGCGACCGCCGTCGCCATCGCGCGCCGCTGGATAAACCACTCCCGCACGCCCACCCCGATCAGCATGACGCCAAGCCCGCCGAACATCAGCACGAAGATGGCCAGCATGACGTAATCCACGATCGAACGCTTCCTTTCCCGGCGGCGCAGCAGCGCGGCAAGTCTCATGGTGCTCACTCCGGCGTATATCCCAGAACCGCCGCAATCTCCGCCCGGTCCTCCGCCATCCCGCTCGCGTACCGATCCGCCTCGTCCTGCGTGTGCGGGTCCGGGTACACGCTCAACCGATGCGACAGCGCCCGCCGGTACAACTCCAGCGCCCGCGCCGACGCCGGTCTCTTCCCGCCTTCCTTTTCCACCTGCTCCCGCAGAGCCTCCACGAACAGACGCGACAACGCCGCCCGCCCCTGCCCGCTGTCATCGGCCCGCAGCACCATCAACGCCGCCTCATCAAACTGGTCGCTCGCGATCAGCGGCCGCGCCTTCTCCAACGCCGCATCCCGCTTCTTCGCCAGTTCCCGCGCGAACACCTCCGCCTCATCCCGCGGCGGCGGCTTATCGGCGTCGTGAGCGATGATCTCGATCTCGTACGTCGCCCCGTTGTCCTCCAGCCGCACCGTCGGCCCCTTGTGCCGCAGCAGCTCCACCGAGTGGATGCACGCCTCCATCGTCCCCATGTAGCTGGGCTCGAGCTCGCGCGGGCAGAGCGCGTGCGCCGTCAGGAATCGCCCGCCGTCCTCCATCGCCACCAGGCTCATCACCAGCTCGGTGTCGTTCTGCTCCTGCAAAGCCGTCGCGATGATCGCCGGATGGTTCTTGTGCAGACCACCGACATACGCCGGCCCGATGCTCAGGAGCCGGATCCCGTTGTGCTGGCACAGGTACACCAGCCAGTCCCGCACCGTCCCGTTCTCATACCCAGGCCGCGCCGCCACCGTGATCAACGCCAACGCCACCGGCGACGACAGCACCAAGAGCGGCGCACACACCTGCGGCTGATCGAAATCGTGCGCCTCCGCCGGCAGCTTCGCCTCCGCAAACCCCACCGGTGTCTTCATCGTGAAGTCCAGATCCGCCAGCCGATCCCGAAATGTTGCCTGCGGCAGAGACATCGCCCGCTCCCGTTGCATTCACCACTCGATCTTGACCAGGATCACGATCAGCACCACCACCACCACAAACGGCGTGATCCCCGCCGCCGACGCCATCCACGGCTTGTGCTTCAGCATCAGCCACACCGCCGCGCCAAGCGAAAGCACCTGCACCGCCACGATCCCCCACATCATCCACTTCCCCTGCTGCAACTGCGCCGGCTTCGCATTGGCCAACCCCGCCAGCATCAGGATGAGCATGCACAGCGAACTGATGATCCCGACGATCGAGGCAAGGATGGCGACGAAGGTTTGCACCATGGCCAGATCAGTGCGACACCGCGACCGCCCGAGGCTGACCTTTCACCGGTGCATCCGCAGAATCCGTCAACTCGCCCACCACCTCGTCCACTCCCCCACCGCCGGCCGCCCACGCGGATCCTCAACAAGGACTTCTCCTCGGTCTGTGGCCCCGAACATCACAGCAACACCGGCGGCACGATCGCGCGCGATGCCGGTGGCGCCACGCTCACGACAGACGCCGACCGCCGGCAGAACCCGCCATCAAGCGACGCGCCGACCCATCGGTAGCCCTCGCCCGCACCGCGAGAACGGCGCGCCGCACGGTCCGACACAGCCACGCACCACCACACCTCTCGGGACACCGGGTCACCCACGCCCGAACAGTGGGCCAGACATCGAACCGTGTCTGGCCGCGGCGATACCGCCGCTCCACCGAATGTCGCACATGTTCCCGCCGCTCGAACCGCACACGCGCCTCATCGCGCGGGCCCCCCGTCGCCGTCCAGCACCGATCGCTCGAGCGCCGTCAGGATGCGCAGCGTCCCCTGGCGCACCAGCACGCCCACCGCGATCAGCCCAAGCGAAAGGGTTCCGTAGACGAGCAGTGTCTGGAGCAGCAGCACCTGGTGCAGCCGGTCCTTGAAGTCCGCGAGCAGCATCAGTCCCGCGAGCCCGCCAGCCTCGACCAGGGCGGCGAACACCAGCACGATCCGAAAGAACATGTCGGTCCGCCGCACACTCCGGAGCGCGGATTCGCGGACAGCATCGAGGTTCACATTCGTGTTCATGTCGAGTCCTCCAAAGATTGGTCAGTCGCTACCGGCTTCGCAGCATGAAGATCACGAGCAGCAAGAGCCCGACAAACTCGATCACCGCGAGACAGATCACCAGGTTCCGCGTCCCACGATCACCGCCGCCCCGCCGCGTCTCCCCCTCTCGTGGCTCGCCGCTCATGCCTCGCCCGCCTTCTTCCGCAACAGGCCGAGCCCATACGCCAACCGGGACTTCGCCGTGCCTTCGGGCACACCCATCGCGGTCGCGGCGTCGCTCAAGCTCAGTCCCGCACAGTAATGGAGAAGGATCACGGCCCGACTGTTCGGTGGGAGCGTGTGAATTCTTCCGAGTGCGTCCGCGATCTCGCCAGGCTCAAGCGCGCACCACGGTTCGGCGCTCGGCGGCTCCGCAATGGTCTCGAGTGGGATTCCGCGGCGTCGGCGCTCCCGACCGATCCGACGCATCGCCTCCCGCGTCGCAACACGATAAAGCCACGTACGAAAGAACTCCGGATGGCGCAGCCACTTCAACTGGCGGCAAAGCACCACGAAAGTCTCCTGCAGGATGTCCTCCGCGAGGTGCACGTCGCCGATCAGCCGGCAGATGTACCCGTAGAGCTCACCCTGAACCGAGCGCAGCACCTCATCCAGCGCCGCACGATCGCCGGCCTGCGCTCGGAGAATGACGAACCTTTGCCGCGAGGGTTCCATGCGCTGCTGCTGACAAGAGGCCGCGCGGAGCCGAGGTGTTCGGTCCAAATCCAGTCGCCCCGCAACAACCGGCCGAGAACCAAGGTACCACCCCCATCCACGCAGCGACGACGCCCCGCGCGACCCCGCCCTACCCGCAAATCGGTGACCCCCACCGCCCGCCCCACCCCCGCCAATCCACGACGGGCCCGGGGCGGCTGCTTCCACACGAGATCCGGCGATCCCGCCGACGCCCCCGAGAAGCACCGGACGCACCCGGGCGTCTTGACGGTGTTTAGTTTAGTGCTAAACTATTTGCATGATCACGCGGTTCCACTGGCTTTCAATCGCCACTCCCTTCGTCGCATCGGGCATCAACGCGGGGCTCCTTGTTGGTGCACGAGCCATCGGCCTCCTTGAAGGCGTCTCAACGCCGCAGGGTCAGCCGATCACGATCGCGGCCGTCGTCGCCGCCACGCAGTTCGCCGCACTGGGAGCGATCACGTTGCGCTTCATGCTCCGGTACTCGATTCGAAGCCGCCCGCTGTCGCGGCGCGTCTTTCTCGGGATCGCGGCCGCCGTCCTGGTCGCATCATTCGTCACGCCGGCCGTCGGCTTGCACGGCGAGGCATGGAGCGACGTGATCGCTCTTGATCTGATGCACATCGTCGCGGCCGCCGCGTCGGTCGTCGCGGCCGAGCTTGCCGTCCGGCCACGCTGGAGCTTCGGCTCAGCGTCGTACGCGGAACGGGCGCTCACGCCGCGGACCGCGCTCGTCACCGGAGCCACCTCGGGCATCGGTTCCCAAGTCGCTCTTCTGCTCGCGAACCGAGGCTTTCGCGTCATCGGCGTCGGACGTGACGCGCGCAAGGCGGCCCAGATCGCCGAGCGCGCCAAAGGCTGCCCCGGATCGATCGTCTTCGCCGTCGCGGACCTGACTCGGGAGATCGAGATCAGGCGCGTCGCCTCCGAAGCGGCCGACGCCGCGGGCCCCACTGGCTTCGGCCTGGTGGTGCACTGCGCGGGAGTGCTCAAGCCGAGATCGGTCACGACGACCGAGGGCATCGACGAGAACTTCGCGGCGTCCTTCCTCGGCCGATGGCGACTGCACCAACTTCTCTCACTCGCGCCCGGACACCGATCCATCGTCGTCGGCGCCGCCGAACGCGCCCACTCCAATCTCCCGGAAACATCGATTCCCGCACGACCGTCGGAGATCGGGACCGGTCTCCAAGCCCATCGACTCGCACAGTGCGCCAACGACGTCTGGGTGGGCGACCTGATCGCCCAAGGAGCCAACGCGATCGCGTACGGCCCCGGCGCGGTGGAAACCTCGATCCGCCGAGAGATTCCGCTCCTCTTCCGGCTGCTTCTCTGGCCGGTCTTCGTCGCCGAAACCCGCACCGCCCGCGATGCCGCCCTGGATGTTGTCCGACTCGCGCTCGACGCTTCTCTGCCTTCGTCGGGCTTCGCAGACCGGGAAGGGTTCTTTCACTCGCCAACGTTCGCGACCAAGCAGACCAACCACCATGCGCTCAGAGCACTCTGCACTGCGGCCGTGTCCCCTACCGTCCCAAATGCCTGAAAGCGTGTCGACTCCCGAGGCGCACGAGCTCTTTGAGATGATGGTGGCCTTCCTGCAGGCGACTCATCGGGCCGCGGAGCGCGCGATGCAGGGCCGCAACATCTCGCCAGCCCAGTTCTTCGTTCTACAGCTGGTGACCAGTCGCGGCCCGCTCGATCAACGCTCCATCACCGTGGCGACCGGCGGAACCGCCGGCAACACCAGCCAGCTCGTTGCAAAGCTCGAGGCCGGGGGGCTTCTGAATCGCACGATCTCCGGCAGACGCAAGCTCGTCGCCGCCACCGATCGCGGCGCCGCGCTCGTCCGTCGGCTTCGCCCGAAACACGACGCCTTCCTGCAGGCCCAGTTCGCGCCGCTGACGAAACCCGCTCGACGAGCCCTGGCGGGCGCTCTTCGCACACTCCTGAACAACGCCCGGGACTGACCCGCCAGGGCGACGGGCCCGTCGTTCAAGCTTGGAGTACCCAAGGTTCCGCCGCCGCTGCTCACCCGCCGGCGTCCGACGGCGGCCCGGGCGACAGCCCTCACCAAGCCCTCACCAGGCACCCGAACAACAACACAAACGCGGCGTCCAAAAACGAAAAGAGCCCGGAAATCCGGGCTCCAATCGAAATGCCCCCCGAAGGACTCGAACCTTCGACCCGCTGATTAAGAGTCAGCTGCTCTACCAACTGAGCTAGGAGGGCCACGCCGTTTCCACGGCAGGTCGTCATGGTACGCGCCTCACCCGCCACTGGCAACGCCAAGCCCCACCCCCTCTGTCTCACCCCTCACCCCTCACCCCTCACCCCTTCCCACTCCCTCCCCCCCATTGACCTCCCCGCGGCGTCTCCCTATCGTTTCGGCCCATCTCAGCGGACCCAACCGGGCCCGCCTTGGGTGTTTCTTCACGTCTTTCAGGCTGTCGGGTTGCGATCGGTCATCTGACCGCGGCTCGCGTGCATCGGAGAATCGGATCATGCTTCCTCCACAAAGAGTGTCCTACGGCCGCACGCGTCGTCGCCGCACCCACCACGCCCTCACCGGCGTGCAGCCCACCGTCTGCCCCCTCTCGGGCATGCCCAAGCAGCACCACCGCGTCTGCGCCGAGTCCGGCTACGTCCGCCCCGGCCTCCGCATCAAGGTGCCCAAGCTCGGCATCGGTGTGCAGAAGGACTAAGCAAGGCACTGGGCACGAGGCACTTGGCACTCGTGCAAACCAGTTTTCCTGCTTGGCTTCGCGCCTCCCCCTAGTGCCTAGTGCCAAGTGCCTAGTGCCTCCTAGGACTCCCCATGCGAATCGCAGTTGACGTCATGGGCGGCGACCACGCCCCCGATGCCATCCTGAAAGGCTGCGTTGCCGCCCTCGATGATCTGCCCAAGGACGACACCCTCGTCCTCGTCGGCCCTCGTCACGTGATCCACGACTATCTCGACGACCGCGGCATCAAAGACCCGCGCGTCGAGGTCGAGCACGCCGACGAAGTCATCCACATGGACGAAAGCCCCGCCAAGGCCGTCCGCGCCAAGCCCGAATCCTCCATCGTCAAAATGGCCCGCCTCGGCAGCGAGAAGGCGCCCAAGTCCGGGCCCGGCGCCCACTGCGATGTCGTCCTCTCCGCCGGCAACACCGGCGCCTGCGTCGCCGCCGGCATCATGCACATGCGCCGGCTCTCGCACGTCCACCGCCCCGGCATCGCCGTCACCATGCCCGCCTTCAAGGGCCCCGTCGTCATGATCGACTGCGGCGCCAACCCCGAGCCCAAGCCCGTCCACCTCTGGCAGTACGCCGTCATGGCCGCCGAGGTCGCCAAGTGCACCCTCGGCATCCAGAGCCCCCGCGTCGCCCAGATGAACATCGGCAGCGAGGAAGCCAAGGGCACCGACATCGTCAAGCAGACCCGCGACCTCCTCAAGGCCACCCCCGGCATCAACTACGTCGGCTACGTCGAAGGCCGCGACCTCTTCGAGGGCGTCGCCGACGTCATCGTCACCGACGGCTTCGTCGGCAACACCATGCTCAAGATGGCCGAGGGTCTCGCCAAGTCCCTCTTCGGCGCCCTCGCCGCCGAGATCATCAACTACGACCCGCACCTCATGTCGCAGATCGAGCCCGTCTTCCGCAACATCTACAAGAAAAACGACTACCACGAATACGGCGGCGCCCCGCTTCTGGGCGTCAACGGCGCCATGTTCATCGCCCACGGCTCCAGCGAAGCCAAGACCATCAAGAACGCCATCCGCAACTGCCGCAACTTCGTCAACAGCGGCGTCAACCAGGCCATCACCAAACGCCTCGACGAAGTCGGCTCCCTCGGCGGCGTACTCGCAAACGTTGGCGTGGACGCGTGAACGCCCCGGCCGCTCGACCCCGCTCTCATCCCGGATGAACCGCCACTCCCCCGCATAAACTCCGGGCACATGGCCTCTTCCACCTCCAGCCCCTCGTTCTTCCCCGCCCGCCGCGGCGTCCGCCTCGCCGGCACCGGTGCCTGCGTCCCCGACAAGCGCCTCACCAACGCCGATCTCGAGAAAATGATGGAGACCTCGGACGAGTGGATCGTCCAGCGCACCGGCATCCGCGAACGCCGCATCGTCGACACCGAGCACGGCGAGTCCGTCAAGCACCTCTGCGCCAAATCTCTCGAACGCGCCCTCGCCGACGCCAACCTCAAGGGCACCGACCTCGACCTCATCATCGTCGCCACCATGACCCCCGAGATGGCCTGCCCCGCCACCGCCTGCATGGTCGCCCAGATGGTCGGCGCCGGGCACGCCGGAGCCTTCGACCTCAACGCCGCCTGCTCCGGCTTCGTCTTCGCCATCAACGTCGCCCACGACCTCATCAAGGGCGGCGCGTACAACACCGTCGCCGTCATCGGCGCCGACACGCTCTCCAAGCTGATGGACTACTCCAACAACGGCCGCGGCACCGCCATCATCTTCGGCGACGCCGCCGGCTGCGCCATCTTCAAGGCCACCGACGACACCTCCAAGGGCGTTCTCGCCCAGTCCATGCACGCCGACGGCGAAGGCTGGAAGGACATCTACGTCCCCCGATGCTCCTTCGACTTCCCCCAGGGCACCCCCTTCGACGAGAACAAGATCGACGTCGTCCAGATGAACGGCGCCACCGTCTTCAAGTTCGCCGTCGGCACCTTCCCCGAAGTCATCCAGCAGACCCTCGACAAGGCCAAGGTGAAGGCGGCCGAAGTGGACATGTTCGTCTGCCATCAGTCGAACCAGCGCATTCTGCACGCCGCCCGCGACCGCTTCGGCCTCTCCGAAGACAAGCTCTACGTCAACATCGACCGCTACGGCAACACCGTCGGCGCGAGCGTGCCGCTGTGCCTGGATGAGCTCCGCAAGGCCGGCAAGATCAAGGACGGCAACAAGGTCATGTTCGTCGCCTTCGGCGGCGGCCTCACCTGGGGCAGCAGCTTGTGGCAGATGTGAGGAAAGTGGCCAAAGGGCCAAAGGGCCAAATGGCCAAAGGGCCAAATGATCGGCGGCGGCACGCCTCTTTTCGATTTGGCCCTTTGGCCATTTGGCCCTTTGGCCCTTTCTTCCTCCGCGTAGAATCCCCGAATGTCCTCCCCTTCCCTCGTCATCCTCTGCCCCGGCCAGGGCGCCCAAGCCGTCGGCATGGGCAAGGCCTACTTCGAGAAGTCCCCCGAGTCCCGCTCCGTCTTCGAGCACGCCGACAAGATCCTCGCCTCGTTCATCGGGAACGCCCTCGGCAGCGAGCTCTCCCGCCTCTGCTTTGAAGGCCCCGCCGACCGCCTGAACCAGACCGACGCCTCCCAGCCCGCTATCTTCGCGACCTCGGTCGCGTCGTACGCCGCCCTCAAGGCCGCCTGGGGCTTCTCCAGCGGCGAAGTCCCCCTCGCCGCCGCCTCCGGCCTCTCCCTCGGCGAGTACACCGCCCTCACCATCGCCGGCGCCATGTCCTTCGAAGACGGCCTCAAGCTCGTCGCCCTCCGCGGCCGCGCCATGCAGGACGCCGCCGAAGCCTCCCGCGGCAGCATGGTCGCACTCATCGGCGCCGACGAAACCCAGGCCCAGGAAGTCTGCGACTCCGCCCGCGGCTCAGACGTCCTCGTCTGCGCCAACTTCAACGCCCCCGGCCAGATCGTCCTCAGCGGCAGCAAGTCCGCCTGCGACCGCGCCGTCGAGGTCGCCAGCAAAATGGGCCTCCGCGCCACGCCCCTCACCGTCGCCGGCGCCTTCCACTCGCCCCTCATGCAGCCCGCCGCCGACCGCCTCGCCGACGCGCTCTCCCGCACCGAGATCAAATCTCCCAAGTGCGCCGTCTACGCCAACGTCACCGGCGACGTCCACGACGACGAGCCCGACACCATCCGCCGCCGCCTCGTCGAGCAGCTCACCAGCCCCGTCAAGTGGAGCCAGTCCTGCGCCGCCAAGGCCACCACCTACGCCGGCAAGGCCGACTTCCACGAGCTCGCCCCCGGCAAAACCCTCGCCGGCCTCTACCGCCGCATCAGCAGGGACGTCAAAGTCAAGACCAACGACGAACCCGCCTGACGCTCCCCACTCGATGCCTCGATGCCCTCTGCCTCAATGCCTTCTTCTCCATCGATCACAACACCCGCGCCCAGCACACCAGCCCGCTCCCTCCCGCTGCAGAGAACGACCATGCCAAACGCAACCACTCGAATCATCGGCGGCGTCCTCATCACCGCCCTCCTCGCCGGCAGCATCACCACGCTCTCCGGCTGCGGCGACTCCAAACCCAAGCCCAAGCCTGTCGCTCCCCCGCCGCCGCCCCCGCCCCCGCCGCCCAAGCAGATCGACGCCGGCGCCCTCCTCCAGACCATGCGCGCCGATCAGCGCATCCAGTTCCCCAACGAAAAAGCCCCCGGCGACGAGTCCGTCGCCCGAAGCGTGATCGACCTCGCCACCGCCATCGTCAAAGGCGACGACAAGGCCATGGGCGACCTCCTCGTCTCCACCGGCAAGGACGTCCTCGACTCGCTCACCGCCAGCGGCGCCTGGGACGACGCCACCGCCAAGATCGAAGCCATCCGCGTCGTCGAACTCGCCGCCCCCGGCGAGAAGCCGCCCAGCTTCTCCGTCTCCCTCGCCGTCCAGGAACCCGGCATCGCCTACGTCATGCGCTTCTCCGCCACCCTCGACAACGGCACCTACAAGTACACCGGCCTCCCCGGCGGCCGCCTCACCCGCACCCGCGCCAACCAGTTCGACGACGGCAAGTTCGACTGAATGTCGGATGTCGTGCGCCCTGCTTCCACCCTCGCACGACAGCGCCATCCTCGCATGCCTCGATTAGCCATTTATCCATTTGCTATTTGCCACTTGAGTTTCCCATGACCACCGACAAACGCATCGCCGTCGTCACCGGAGCCTCCCGCGGCATCGGCCGCGCCATCGCCCTCCGCCTCGCCAAAGACGGCCGCCACGTCGTCCTCGTCGCCCGCACCGAATCCGCCCTCAACGACGTCAAGCACTCCATCGAGGCCAACGGCGGATCCGCCTCCGTCGTCGCCGCCGACATCTCCAACGCCCAGACCTTCGCCGCCGCCATCGAGAAGATCGCCGCCGACCACGGCCGCCTCGACATCCTCGTCAACAACGCCGGCATCACCAAGGACGGCCTCGCCCTCCGCATGTCCGACGACGACTGGAACTCGGTCATCTCCACCAACCTCACCAGCGCCTTCGTCGCCATCCGCGCCGCCGCCCGCGCCATGATGAAGGGCAAGTTCGGCCGCATCGTCAACATCGCCTCCACCAGCGGCGTCGTCGGCAACGCCGGCCAGGCCAACTACGCCGCCGCCAAGTCCGGCCTCATCGGCCTCAGCAAAACCATCGCCCGTGAACTCGGCGGCAAGAACATCACCTGCAACGTCGTCGCCCCCGGCTACATCGAAACCGACATGACCAACGACCTCCCGCAACAGGTCAAAGACCACGTCATGGGCCTCATCGCCGTCAAACGCTTCGGCACCGTCAACGACATCGCCGCCGCCGTCTCCTACGCCACCAGCGACGAAGCCGGCTTCTTCACCGGCCAAACCCTCATCGTCGACGGCGGCATGACGATGGCTTAATGCCTTGACGAACCCCACGCGCAAGCGTGGGGCCACAGCGACATCGAAAGTCAGTGCCTGACCGTCGTGCCGAGCGCTGATGCGTCATTCGTTCTCCACATACTCAACCGCCTTCTTCAGCGATTCCTGTGAATCGATGTACCGTGTGCTCCCGTGGCCCACCCACACGCGGGTCTCACTCGTCGCAAACCCAGCCCTAATCAGCCTCTGAGTACCCCACGACTTGAACTGTTGCATGACCGCCTCAGGAGTGTGCTTCGTGGGCGGCCGCACGATGACGTGCACGTGATTCGATCGCACGTTGAGAGCGACTATTGACCATCTGCGGATCGTCGCGTGATCGCGAATCGCGCCTGATACGACCTGCTGCATGGCTTCGTCGAGTACGAACGACGTGTGCTTCATTCTCGCACCCATCGTCGCAACAACGTCTGGGTTTGCCGGCACCAGCGGTGTTCCGGGGATGTTCTGAATCTTGTTGACGGAGCCCCGTTCATCGCCGTGAAGCCAAGTTCCGTACGTATGCCAGGTCAGGAAGTACGCAAGCAGAGACATGGCAACAGCGTAACGAAACCCACGCACAAGCGAGGGATCGCCTTCGCTCCCATCTTCGGACGCAGCCCTGGCGTTCCGCTTGCGCGGAGGGTTCGCAAAGACAGCACGCTCAATCCAGCGCCGTCGCCGCCGCAAACTTCGGCGTCGGGTTCGTCAACCCCAGCATCCGATCCAGCGCCAGCAACGCATCCCGCCGCACCTCCGGATGCACCCGGATCACATTCACCGCCCGCGGCTTGTGATCCTTCGTCACAGCGCCGGTCAGGTGATCCAGCACCCACAGCAGATGCGGCTCATCAATCCGGTACATCGTCGTGCACAGGCACTGGCAGTCGCTCAGGATGCGAACCGACACGCCCCGCGCCTTCGCCTCGTTCGCCAGACGATTTACCAGGTGCACCTCGGTCCCCACCGCCCAGCGCGAGCCCGTCGGCGCACTCCTGATCTTCTCGATGATGTACTCGGTCGAGCCCGCCAGATCGCTCTTGTCCACGACCTCCTTGCAGCACTCGGGGTGCACAAGGATCGTCGTCGTGGTGCCGTTGGCCTTGTCGAGCGCCCGGATCTCGTCGCAGTGCTCGGGCCGGAACAGCTTGTGCACCGAGCAGTGCCCGGCCCACAGGATCGCCTTCGCACGCAGCACCTGCTGCGGCGTCGCGCCGCCCAGTTCCTCGCCCTTGTTCGCACGCCGCGGGTCGTAGACGCACGACTCGGTCGCGACGTTCACGCCATACTTCGCCGCGGTGTTGCGCCCCAGGTGCTGATCGGGCAGGAAGAGAATCTTCACATCCTCACCCGCGCCGCCCTGCTGCATCGCCCACGCGAACACCTTGTCCGCGTTCGAGCTCGTGCAGCACGCACCGCCGTGCGCACCGACAAACGCTTTAATCGCCGCGCTCGAGTTCACGTACGTGATCGGCACGATGCGTCCGCGCCAGCCCTGGGACCGCAGCGACGCGTGGATCGTCTCCCACGCCGTCACCGTGTCGTCGTACTGCGCCATGTCCGCCATCGAGCAACCGGCCGACAAGTCCGGCAGAATCACCTCGACCGAGTCGGGCGTCAGCATGTCCGCCGTCTCGGCCATGAAGTGCACGCCGCAGAAGATCACGTACTTCACCGCGTCCGCACCCGACCGCTCGGTGGCCAGCCGCGCCGCGATCTGCGACAGCTTCAGCGAATCGCCCGTGTGATCCGCGTGCCGGATGATCGCATCGACCTGGTAGTGATGCCCCAGAATGACCAGCGACGACCCCAGCTCCTTCCGCCGCGCAGCGATCGCCGCGGCGAGCTCATCGCCGGTCATCTTGTGATACGTGTCAGGAAGCGAGGGCTGCCAGAGCACCAAACGTCACTCCGTGGTCACCACGAGCGATCGTAGGTGTATCAGTAGGACCGGCTTCCAGCCGGTCATCCTCACCCCAGTAGGACCGGCTTCCAGCCGGTCATCATCACCCCAGTAGGACCGGCTTCCAGCCGGTCATCCTCACCTCAGTGGGACCGGCCTCCGGCCGGTCATCCTCATCCCCTGGGAACCACCCCCTGGCCGCTCCTCCTCACGCCGCCTTCCGCGCCGCATCCGCCACCCCATCCTGCACCGTCTTGAACCGGATCGCCGCCGCCTGTTTCCCCTCGGCCATCGGCAGCACCCGCAGCACCTGCCCCACCACACCCGCATCCGCCGTCACAATCGCCGACGCGCCCCACCCCACGATCAGTTCGATCTCATCCCCCACACACAGCGGCCGCGCCGATTCCAGCCACACCATCGCGCCGCCAATCGAGAAATCGTGCGTCGACGCCGCCAGGTACTGCCGCGTCTGCCGATGAAAAATCTTGCACGGCTTGCGCACATACATCCGTGCGTGCTTCCGCCGCTCCGAGCCGTCCGTCGCCGCCGGAAAGTCCGACATTCCGTCGTGCGCCTTGATCTCCGTGCCGGCTCCGATGACACCCAGAACGCTCTTCTGATTGCGGGGGTTGCTCGACATGCCGCGGCTCCCATCGCCGCACCGGCCGCGAAAAAGCGGGGCCGTCCGTGGCCCCGTGGTCTGCCTCGCCGCCCGAACTCCGCGGCGCCCGTCCGCGGTCGGCGGACATGCTGCCATCGGCCGCGTCCGAGAAGAACTTCACCAATCCCATCACACACCCAACCGTTCTTCCCGACCATCCGCCTACAACACGCGCAAGAACCGCCCCTCTCGCGTCCTCGCTCTCCGCCTCCGCTCCGGACTCACCCCTCACCCCCCACCCCTTCCCACTCCCATGGACTACGCCCTCGTCTGCCTCACCGCCCTTCTCGCCAGCGGCCTCACGCTGGTCTCGGGCTTCGGCTTGGGCACCATCCTCATGCCCGCCTTCGCGGTCTTCTTCCCGCTCCCCGCCGCCATCGCCGCCACCGCCATCGTCCATCTCGCCAACAACGCTTTCAAGCTCGTCCTCGTCGGACGCCACGCCGATCGCGCCACCCTGCTCCGCTTCGGCGTGCCCGCCGTCCTCGCGTCCTTCGCCGGCGCCGCGCTCCTCGCCCTGCTCGAAGACGCCCCACCGCTCGCGACCTACACCCTCGGCTCCCACACCGCCCGCATCACCATCGTCAAGCTCGTCATCGCCGCCATCATGCTCGGCTTCGCCATCCTCGAACTCGCACCCCGATTCTCCAAACTCGAGTTCGACCGCCGCCACCAACCCCTCGGCGGCCTCCTCTCCGGCTTCTTCGGCGGCCTCTCCGGCCACCAAGGCTCACTCCGCTCCGCCTTCCTCGTCCGCGCCGGACTCAGCAAGCAAGCCTTCATCGCCACCGGCTGCGTCATCGCCGTCATGGTCGATCTGGCCCGCCTCCTCATCTACGGCGTCGATGCGTGGAGGAGCCGCGCCCAAGCCGCCCACGCCGAAGGCGTCGGAACCGGCCTCATCGTCGCCGCCTGCATCAGCGCGTTCCTCGGTGCTTTCCTTGGCGCGAAACTCGTCCCCAAGATCACCATCGAAGCTGTCCGCCGCGTCGTCGCCGGTATGCTGGCCAGCATCGCCGTCTTGCTCGGCGTCGGACTCATCTGACCCATCATCTGGCCCATCATCGGACACGTCAACCTCATCGAAGGCTCTGCCATGAACACCGCCGCTCTTCGAATCACGCTCTTCGGCCTGCTGACGACGCTCTCAGGTTGCGGGCGCTACTGGTATGTCCAAGAGCACCGCTGCCCCACGCCAAGCGACTTCGGGGTCATTCGGCAAGTCGCATCATCATCGACGCAGTGGACGGGGGTAGCGGTCAGCTCGTTCGGCCGCGTCTTCGTCAACAGCCCCAACTGGCACGAGGGCCACACCTGGTCCGTCGCCGAAGTGCAGCCCGACGGCACGCTCAAGCCCTACCCCGACGAGGCGTGGAACCGCTACGACCCGCGTCTACGCTCCCTGCCGCTCAACGTCTTCGTCTGCGTCCAGAGCGTCCACGTCGATCGATCCGACCGCCTCTGGATCCTCGACCCCGGCGCGCCGCAACTGCAAGGCCCGGTCGCCGGCGGCCCAAAGCTCGTGCGTGTGGATCTCGTCACCAACGCCGTCGCCGAAAACCTCCCCTTCGGCGAGGTCATCGCGCCCAAGGGCTCGTACCTCAACGATCTCCGCGTCGATACCACGCGCGAGTTCGCGTACCTCACCGATTCCGGCCTCGGCGGCATCGTCGTCGTCGATCTGAAGAACGACCAGGCGTGGCGCCGGCTCGACAAACACACCAGCGTCCTCGCCGAGCCGATCGTCCCCGTCATCGAAGGCCGCGAGCTCCGCTTCGGCGGCGGCGACGCCAAGGGACAAGTCCCCCAGATCCACTCCGACGGCCTCGCCCTCTCCCCCGACGGCTCATACCTCTACTGGCAGGCCCTCACCGGCCGCACCCTCTACCGCATCCGCACCGAAGTGCTCCGCGACCGCTCGCTGAGCGAGTCGCAAGTCGCCGCCGCCGTCGAGAAGGTCGGCACCACCGTCGTCACCGACGGCATGGAGATGGACGCCAACGGCATCCTCTACTTCACCGCCCTCGAGAAAGACGCCATCATGTACGTCGCGCCGCCCGACATCGAAGCCGCGGCCAAGGCGACCGCCGCCAACCCCGCCGCACCCGCCACCGTGAACGTGCAGACACTGGTACAGGACCCCCGCATCGCGTGGCCCGACTCGTTCGCCCTAGGCAAAGGCAAGGACCTGTACTTCACGACGGCCCAGATCCACCGCACCGCGTGGTTCACCCAGGACGGCGCCATGCCGCAGACGCCCTACCTGATCTTCAAGACCACGCGGCCGGGGATGTAACGCGGCAGAGAAGCGCACCGGCTCACGGAGTCGCCGCGAGCCGGAGCGACGCCGCGATTCGCGCGAACCGTCGATCAAGCGTCCACACCCGCACGTTTGCGAGCTTGCATGCAGCGAGGAGGTGTACATCGGTCCAGCCCAGACCCTTGCCAGCCAGTGTGTGTTGGGCGAGAAACGCCATCGCCTCGTCATGCGTCACGCGGGTTGCGCGCTCAAGGGTGTGCAGGCGTCGGAGGGTGGGCTCGCGGGGGGAGAGGAAGCCTGCGGCAAGCTCGCCCAAGACGTCCTCGTGTGTCAGCACGCGATCCTCTTCAAGGAGGGAGGTCAGCATCGCGTTACCACGACGGAGGTGGTCGATCCAGACCGACGTGTCGACGAGGATCACGCCGCCCGTCCCTTGCGGCGACGTGGGGCCGCCTTCGCGAGCGGCATCGTGCCACCGAGGGCGGCGAGGCGGCGAGCCGCCTCGCGGCGGATGAGAGCCCGCAACCCTTCGTGCACCAGTTCGGTCTTGGTCTTGATGCCGGTCAGGCGAGCGGCCTCGTCGAGCAGGGCGTTGTCGAGGATCATGCTTGTACGCATATGTCAGTGTATGCCTATCGGCGCACATTGCTGGTGGGATCCAGGAACTGTCACCCCAAGGCGAACCTGCCCCCGTTGCCGCCTCCCTCGGGGAGGGGGAGGGGCAGGCGAACCCTTGATGGCGGGTCCCGTGATTCGGCGTCGATGTTCACCGTTTGTTTGCTGGACTGACCCTTTCCAGCGACCGATAAATACCCAGCGGCATCTCATGCCCGGAGGTTCTCCATGGAACTCGGACTCGTCGGTCTCGGCAAGATGGGCGGCAACATGAGCGAGCGGCTCATCAAGGGCGGGCACTCGCTGGTCGTCATGGACCGGGCTGCGGATGCCGTCGGCCGCCAGACCAAGCTCGGCGCCAAGAGCGCGGGCACTCCGGCGGAGATGTGCAAGCTCCTGAGCGGGCCGCGGGCGATCTGGCTCATGATCCCGGCGGGTCCGCCGGTCGATCAGGCGATCGCGGACTTCCTGCCGCACCTGTCAAAGGGCGACACCCTCATCGACGGCGGCAACACGAACTACAAGGACACCATCCGCCGCGGCAAGGAACTCGCCGCCAAGGGCATCCACTACGTCGATGTCGGCACCAGCGGCGGCATCTGGGGCATCACCGAGGGCTACTCGATGATGATCGGCGGCGATCACGCCGCCGTCGAACGCCTCAGCCCCATCTTCAAAACCCTCGCCCCCGCGCCCGACAAGGGCTGGGGCCGCGTGGGGCCGAGCGGAGCGGGTCACTTCACCAAGATGGTGCACAACGGCATCGAGTACGGCATGATGCAGGCCTTCGCCGAGGGCTTCGCCATCATGCAGAAGAAGCAGGACCTCGAGCTCGACGTCCGCCAGATCAGCCAGATCTGGCAGCACGGCAGCGTCGTCCGCTCCTGGCTGCTCGACCTGGTCGCGCTGGGCCTCAAGAACGACGCGACCCTGAAGGACATCAAGCCGTGGGTCGCCGACAGCGGCGAGGGCCGCTGGACGGTCGCGGAAGCGATCGACCTCGACGTCTTCGCGCCCGTGATCACGCTGAGCCTGCAGTGCCGCTTCCGCTCCCGCGATGAGTACAGCTACACCGACCGCATGCTCGCCATGATGCGCAACCAGTTCGGCGGGCACGCGATTCAGAAGACGTGAGGAAAGGGCCAAAGGGCCACATTGCCAAATGACCAAAGAAGACGAGAGAACGCGGAGATGCGGAGGTGGCGGAGAATCGCGGAGGGAGGAGTTCGTGAAAGGCGGGAAGTGCTGATCGCATGGCTCTGCCTGTCTTCTTCCTCTATGGACTCCTCTCCGCGTCACTCCGCTGACTCCGCTCCTCCGCGTTCTCTCTCGGTTCACCGGAGTTTCTCATGCAACTCGTCAGCCAGGGCGGCCCCGCTCCTCGTCACCTGTTCGTCATCTTCGGCGCCACCGGCGACCTCTCCTATCGCAAGCTCATCCCCGCGCTCTATCACGCGGATCAGGATCCGGCCGCACACGACGGGCATGCCATTCTGGGCGTGGCGCGGGCGGCGCTGACCGACGATCAGTTCCGTGCCGCGGCGGTTGATGCGCTCGCCATGAGCGGCGTGCACAAGAGCGACGCCGAGCAGTGGGCGAAGAAGACGCTGTACTTCCAGTCGCTCGGCGAGAGCGGGCCCAAGGAGTATCAGGCCCTGCGCACGCGGATCGACACGCTGGAGCGCGACCTGAAGCTGCCGGGAAACCGCGCGTTCAACCTCGCCCTGCCGCTGCCCGCCTTCGCCCCCACCGTCGAACGCCTCGCCGAAGTCGGCCTTAACAAAAGCCCGGGCTGGACCCGGCTCATCATCGAGAAGCCCTTCGGCCAGGACCTGTCGAGCGCCAAGGCGCTCAACGCCCTCATCCACAAGTACTACCCCGAAACCAACGTCTACCGCCTCGACCACTACCTGGGCAAGGACACGGTGCAGAACATCCTCGTCTTCCGCTTCGCGAACTCGCTCTTTGAGCCGATGTGGAACCGCGACCGCATCTCACGCGTGGAGATCACCGTGGCCGAACAGCTCGGCGTCGAATCGCGCGGCGCGTTCTACGAGAACGCCGGCGCGCTCCGCGACATCATGCAGAACCACATGATGCAGCTCCTCGCGCTGGTCGCGATGGAGCCGCCCGCCCTCATCGAGGCCGACAGCGTCGCCAACGAGAAGGTCAAGGTCCTCAAGTCGATCCTGCCGCTCGATCGCGAGCACGTCGTCTTCGGCCAGTACGGCAAGGGCATGATGGGCAACGAGGTCGTGCCGGGCTACCTCTCCGAGAAGGGCGTCGCTCCCAACTCGAACACCGAGACGTTCGTGGCGGCCAAGCTCTCGATCAACAACTGGCGCTGGCAGGGCGTGCCGTTCTTCATGCGGACCGGCAAGCGGCTCAAGCGCAAGGCGACGCGGATCACCGTGATCTTCAAGCGCCCGCCGGTGGCGATGTTCGACACCTACGGCTCGTGCCTCTTCACCGAGAACCGCCTCGACCTGCTGCTCCAGCCCGACGAGGGCTTCAACCTCAGCGTCGAAGTCAAGCAGCCCGGCTCGGGGCTCAAGCTCCAGACCCAGCGCATGCGCTTCCGCTACGCCGAGGCCTTCGGCAAGCTGCCCGAGGCGTACCAGACCCTGCTGCTCGACGCCGTCCGCGGCGACCGCACGCTCTTTGTCCGCTCCGACGAGATCGAAACCTCGTGGGAACTGTTCGACCCCGTGCTGCAGAACCGCCCGGCCCTGCAGCAGTACGCATCCGGAAGCTGGGGCCCGCAGGAAGCCGAGGACCTGCTGGTGTCCCGCGGACATCAGTGGACGGAGATTTAGGGGATAGCACTGAGGACTTAGGGCTTCGTGCTGGCGAGCAGATCGTGCGCGCGCTTGGTGGCGAACTCGCCGGCGCTCTGGGAATCACGGGCTTCGGTGGCGTAGCGGCAGATGATCGCGAGCGCGTCGCGTTCGGCGCCGAGCGTGGCCCAGCGCGGGTCGGGCGCGCCGGTGCCCAGCAGCATCACGGCGGCGCGGGCGGCGTCGGTGTCGGCCGCCAGTTCCTTGCGATCACGAAGAGCACGGCAGACGTGGGCGGCGACGCGAACGATGGCGTGGCGTGCCGCCAGCAGTTCGGCGGCACGGGCGGCGTCGCGGGCCTTGGACTCCTCGGCCTCCGCGGCGGTCGGCGCGAAGGCACGCAGCGCTCCCTTGGCGTCGTTCAGCAGCTTGACGAGATCGGCGTCGTCGAGCGTCCAGCCGCCGAAGCGAGCGAGCGCGGCGCGGTCGGATTCGAGCTCGGCGATGTCGGCGGCGAGCGCCGTCGCAGCAGCGAGGGCGCGGAGACGGGCGGCGTGCTGCTCGCCGCCCGGGCCGGTGCGACCGGCGGCCTTCTTGCGCCACTGCGCCCGCTCGCGCTCGATCGCGTCGAGGACCGCCGCGGCGCTCGAGCCCAGCACGGCGTCGAGCGCGGCGTCGCGCTCGCGCAATCGGCGCTCGCCCGGCAGCTCGATCAGATCGACGCAGTCGGCGGCGAGATTGGAGAGGCCGTCGATCGCCTGATCGCGCTGCTTGGGATCGGCGACGTCCTTGGCGAGCCTGAGCAGGGCATCGGCGAGCGGCTTGGCGTTCTCGCGGAGCGTGGGCTCGCCGGCGGCTTGCGTTTCGCGGAGCGCGTCGCTGGCGCGGCGGATCAGAGCCAGAAGGCGGGTGTGGCGCCGGTGCATGTTGACCGCCGCCAGAACGCCCGGATCGCCGGCGGCGTCGGCGCTGCGGATGGCGGCGGCGACGGCGTCGATCGCCTCGGACTGCGAACCGCGGCAGAGCTCGGCGATCGACCGGAACGCGGGGCGGAGTTGACGGATGATGGTCGATTCGTCCTGCAGCGCCTCGCGGGTAGGCATGGACTCAAGCCAGAGCGCGAGGCGGGTGAGGCGGTCGGCGTTCGCGGCGGTTGGGGCCGGCGGTTCATCGGGCATGAGCTCGAAGGCGGGGCCGAGCGAATCGGTGATGGGCTTGAAGGCGGGTGCGCCGCCGTGGCGTTCGAGGGCGTCGAGCACGCGGGACCAGGCGGCGAGGCGGCGGAGTCGGGCGAGGCCCCGGTCGGCCCGCGCGGCGTCGGTGGAGGTGTCGGCGAGGATCTCCTGCGCACCCTCGGCGAGTTCCTTGAGCCAGCGCTTGTACGCGCCGACGGGAAGTCTGGACTCGCGGCCGAAGCAGCCGCCGGCCTCGCGGACGAGGCGGCTGAGCGCGTCGGCGCCGGGCCGGTACGCGGCCCACTTGGACGCGAGCGCGATGCGCTGCTTCAGCGGATCGAGCGCCTTCATCGCGCCGGCGAGCGTGGCCGCGTCGGTGCTCTTGAACTCGGGCCACGCGGCGCTGGGCGCGCCGACGATGGTCGGCCAGGCGGTGAGCGCGTGGGAAGGATCGAGCTTCTCGATCAGCGGAGCCAGAGCGCTGCGGAGCTCAGTGTCGAGCGCGTCGGCGGTGATCGTCGTCGCGGCGAGTGCGTCGATCGATCGGGCCAGCGCTATGGCTTCGGCGTCGGTGAGGAGCTTCGCGGCGAGCGCGGCGCGGAGCGGGGGCTGGGCGGCCTGCAGCTTGCGGGCGGCGGCGACGCGGCGCGCACCGGGAACGCCGAGGGCTTCGCCCTGTTCGAGCAGCGTTGCGGCGAGCGCGGTGTAGGAAGCCAGGAGCTGCTCGCTCGCGGGCTCGTTCTGCTTGAACGCGGCGGCGGAGGCGCGGAGGGCCTGCGCATCGCGGAGCGCGACGGCGCCGCTGCCGGGGGCCGGCTCGGTGGAGCCGAGGTTGAGGCGCTGGGCGTGGGCGGTGGAGACGAGCAGCAGCGCGGCGAGGCACGCGGCACGCAGCACGGGAGCGGGATCACGCGCGGGCCATGGCGAGGGCTTGCTCATAGACCTTCTCCAGCTCGGTGACCATGGTTTCGGCGCTGAAGCGCTCGCGGCAGAGCTCGCGGCCGCGGGAGGCCATCGCGGCGCGGTCGTCGGGGTGATCGTACATCGACGCAACGGCCTCACGCAGCGCGGCGGTGTCCTTGGGCGGGATGAGCCGTCCGGTGACGCGGTTCACGCAGATCTCGCCGGTGCCGTCGACGTCATACGCGACGACGGGAACGCCGACGAGCAGGGCTTGGGGCACCGTGCGGGGCAGCCCCTCGCGGTACGAGGGATGGACGAGCACGTCCATGGCCTTCATCATCTCGGGCACGCGTTCGCTGGGAACGAGGCCGGTGGTGACGACCTTGGAGGTGAGCCCCATCTCGGCGACGCGTTTGAGCAGGCGGTCGCGCCACCAGCCGTCGCCGACCCAGAGGAGCTTCCAGTTGTCGCGGGTGCGGAGCTCGTCGCCGAGGGCGTCGAGGAGATCGTCGTGGCCCTTGAGCTCGGCGAGGCGGGCGACGGTGCCGATGACGAAGTCCATGGGCGAGAGGCCGAGGGATTCGCGGACGGCGTCGCTGGTGGCGGGTGTGCCGCCGGGCGTGAGCGGTTTGAGATAGCGATCGACTTCCATGCCGCTGTAGACGGTGGAGTACTGCTCCTTGCGGCCGATGCGCTCGTCGAGGAACTGGGTGGTCATGGCGTCGGCGACGGAGACGATGCGGTGGCAGCGTTTGGCGGCGAACTTCTCGCTGGCGATGTAGAGGCGGTTGGTGCGGCTTGGCAGGTATTTGTGGAAGGGCGGGCCGTGGATGGTGTGGACGACGCCGATGGGACGGCCGCGGCGTTTGGCGGCGGGGAGCTCGGCCCACGCGGCGGCGCGGCCGAGGATGCCGGCCTTGCTGCTGTGGGTGTGGACGATGTCGGGTTTCAGGTCGCGGATCAGTGTGCGGAGCGCGTAGTAGCAGCGGAGATCGGTGAGCGGGCGGATCTCGCGGATGAGGGTGGGGACTTCGTGCATGCCGATGCGGCGCTGCTGGCCTTTTGGGTCGGTCCAGCGGAAGTTCGAGGCGCGATCGAAGAGGGAGCCTTCGGGTCCGAAGATGGGGCCGAAGGCGAGGTGGACGTCGTGGCCGAGGCGGGCCTGGCCTTCGCAGGAGAGGACGGTGTTTTCCTGCGAGCCGCCGAGGATGAGGCGGGTGGAAATGTGGAGGATGCGGAGGGGCATGCGGAGCGTCGATGGTATCGAACATCGACGATCACGCGCGTGCGGGTGTGGCGGCGTCGCGGCCGCACTCGGGGCAGCGGTTGTCTCGGACGCCTTGGAGGTCGTAGCCGCAGCGGCGGCAGGCGCCGTGCGGGGGCTTGGCCCAGGGGCGGAGAGCGAGGAGCACGAAACCGAAGCCGATAGCGCCGATGGACCAGAAGGGGATGATGACCTCGGTGCCCATGGTGCTGGTGCGGAGGACGGGCGCGACGAAGGTCTGGCGGGTCATCGCGGACATGGAGGGGTAGACGACTCGGGTGAAGCTCTCCTTGGCGGTGAGGACGCCGGGGGAGAACTCCTTGCTGCGTTGGACGCGGACGGCGCCGGGGAGGAGGCGGGCGGAGCGCATGCGGCTGGTGGAGTCGGCGGCGTAGTCGAGGCCGACGAGCCAGGAGAGGGGGTAGGCGATGAGCGAGAGGCCGATGAGCAGGCCGCCGAGCCAGAGAAGGAGTTTGGAGGGCAGCCCCCGAGTCACGGCTGTGGTACCGGTGAAAAAAGGTCGGGTTTCAGATCAGGATGCGGTGTCTTGCGGCTTCTGGTCGACCGCGACAGGAACAGACTTGCCGCACTCGGGACACACTTTCTGTTGCAGACCTCGAAGGCTGTACCCACACCTAGGACAGCGTTCGGACGATCGGTTTCGCAGACTGTGCACGCGCCATCCGGCAACCATCACGATCGGAACGATCAGCAGCCAGAAAGGCATCACGATCTGAAGAACAAATGGGTTGCGGTACACGGACGGCGCGATGATGAAGCCACGCGATTCAGGCGACGCGATGTCGGGGTTTCGGCGAACCAACTTCCACCTTCCGGTCTCGGACGTGAACTGCGATGTTCCGTCAGACGCGAGGGAGATACTGACTGCTCCCCGCTCAATGTCGATCCACGTTGAACGGCTCGGAGTCGTCCCGCGGTACATCAAGCTCCACCAACGGCTCACGATTGTCGTCACGAAAACGAGGACGATGATCGCGGCGCACGTAAGAAGCAGCGTGTCGCGCTGGAGAGCCCTCATGCCATCGCTCCGTACCGAATCCACTCCAAGCACAACCCGGTCGGCGGCAGCGTCGGCCCCGCTCGCGTGCGGTCACGCGATTCGAGGATGGCGTGTACGTCCTCGGCCTTCTTGATCCCGCGGCCGACGTCGATAAGGGTGCCGCCGATGATGCGGACCATGTTCCAGAGGAAGCCGTTGCCTTCGATGTCCATTCGGATGCGTGCGGCGTCCGCCCCGATGTCGGTCCTGGTGACGGTGAGGGCGTCGATGGTGCGGACGGTGGTCAGGCGGCCGTGGCCTGCTGCGGCGAAGGCGGCGAAGTCGTGCTCGCCGATGAGCGCTTGGGCGGCGCGCTGCATGGCTTCGACGTCGAGCGTGTCCCAGACGTGGTGGACGTACTGGCGGTCGAAGAGCGGGCGGGACTTGGCGTTGTGCCAGGTGTAGGAGTAGGCCTTGCGCTCGCACATGCCGATGGGGTCGAAGTCGTCGGGGACGAGGGCGGCGTCGAGGATCACGACGTCGTCGGGGAGTTTGCCGTTCAGAGCACGCACGAGCGCGTCGGTGCTGCGTTTGAGGGGCCAGCCGGTGTGGGCGTCTTCCTGGCCGCCGCAGGTGAACGCGGCGACCTGGCCCTTGGCGTGGACGCCGCTGTCGGTGCGGGAGGCGCCGAGGACTTCGACGCGTTCACGGACGATCTCGCGGACGGCGCGTTCGACGACGCCCTGCACGGTGCGGAGGGCGACGCGGGTCGGGTCTTCGGGAGCAAGGGCGGGATCGACGAACTTGCCGGAGCCGGTGAGGTTGGACTGTTCGAGCGTGGGTTCCTGCTTCTGCCAGCCGCAGAAGTTGGTGCCGTCGTAGGCGATGGTGAGCTTGTAGCGGGGCACGGGGGAGGGTACGCGGCGATGGCGGGCGCCCCGCGCGGCGGCGTGATCAACTGGAATCCTGCGGCGGGCGGTGATCGATGTGGTGGGGTTCGGGGATGGACACTTCGATGTCGTACGGCTGCGGCGGAGCGCCGGACGACGGGGCGATGCGCTCGGCGGGTCGCGGTTGGTCGTGCGCGGGATGGTGTGGCCCGGGGTCGCGTGACGGTGTGTGGTGAGAATGCGGGTGGGGTTGGGGGTGGGGTTGCGGGTGGGGTTGGGGGGCGGTTGGACTGGTTGCGGAAGCGGGTGTGGGGTTGGTCTGTTGGGGGAGGCGGTGGGTGCGGAGGAGCGCGGCGGCGGACTTGCGGCGCAGTTCGCGGGCGTCGAGCGCTTCGCGGCTGTTGTCGATGCTGTGGGCGGTGAGAGCGCGGAGGGTGACGAGGGCGGAAGCGATGGCGCGGGCGCGGAGGATCGCGGCGCGCTGTTCTTCGAGGGCGGCGAGGTTGACAAGCAGCACCTGGGCCTCGGGCGTTCGGAGCAGGTCGATCACCTTGGGCACGGAGAGGCGGGCTTCTTTGGCGATCTCGG
>ERZ1066133.207-NODE-207-length-32387-cov-10.144408_pt1 | contig 32387 bp, 25 predicted proteins | sample MGYA00382780_ERZ1066133 | MGnify/ENA primary metagenome ERZ1066133 (study PRJEB33369, sample SAMEA5778363) | biofilm metagenome | biome: Industrial cooling water; feature: Water cooling tower basin; material: Biofilm | place: United Arab Emirates | collected... | reverse complement strand
GCACGGGATGATCGGCAAGACCAAGCCTGTGCGGGCCGAGGTGGCCGAGGTGTCGGTGGTGCGGGGAGCACGCCGGGGAGCGGTGGCGAAGGCTCGCTAAGGGAGTGTCGTCGGCAGAGGCTCGGCGGCGGCGCGAACGTCATGACATGGAATGAGTTCATTGAAGCGGTATCGCCCCTTTTCCCGGGGGGCGACGCGGTGACGCAGACGGTCGCGCTGGCGGGCGTGGCGGGGCTGGTGCTGACGCCGGCGGAGCGTCTGGCACCGGCGGCGGACCAGCCGTTGGTGCGAAGGCAGGGACTGTGGCTGGATGTCATCTACTGGTTCTGCACGCCGATCCTGACGCGGTTTCTGACGGCGCTCGTCATGTGCGCGATTCTGTTCATTGCCGCGTGGTGCGTCGGTTTGGAACGAGTCTCGCCGGACATCTTAATCGCGGGCTTTGGCCCGCTGGCGCGGCAGCCGGTGTGGCTGCAGTGCATCGAGATTCTGGTGCTGGCGGACTTTGTGGACTACTGGACGCACCGGACGTTTCATAGCGGGGCGTTGTGGCGGATCCACGCGATCCATCACTCGCCGCGGGAGATGAACTGGATGTCGTCATCGCGGGTGCATCCGCTGAACGACCTGATGACGCGGTCGTGTCAGTTGCTGCCGATCCTGGGGCTGGGCTTCTCGGCGCTGTCGGTGATCAGCGTGGTGCCGCTGGTGGCGTTTTATGTGATGTTCCTGCACGCCAACGTGCGGTGGGACTTTGGGCCGCTGCGGTGGGTCTTGGTGAGCCCGGCGTATCACCGTTGGCACCACGCGGCGGACGAGGAGGGCATCGACAAGAACTTCGCCGGGATCTTCCCGGTGTGGGATGTGCTGTTCGGGACGGCGTACTTTCCGAGGTGGCTGCCGCGGAGGTATGGCCTGCGTGGGGAGCAGTTGGAAGAGTCGTTCCTGGCGCACGTTCTGTACCCGTTTCGCTCGGGTGGTCGGTGAACTCGGAGATCGCGGAGGACACGTCGGTGATGCGGAGCGGGCCGAACCCGATGCTGGTGTGGGGGCTGACCATCAGCCTGGTGCTGAGCGTGGGGTTCAATGTGATTTTGCTGATGGCGAAGGCGTGACGATCCCTGCTCCGCGGATCGCGACAAACTAGCGGGGGATGAAAAAACCGGAGATGAAACCTCCGGTCGGGCAACCATTCGAAACGTGTGGGCTCTTCGCTGTCAGTTCGGCCAAGGTGCGAGGCAATCGACCTTGTTGTAGAAGGCCGCGAAAATGACGAAATCCTCGTCATTTGTCGCGAAGTCGCCGGTGAAATCGCCGAACGGGCTCGTCACCTCGTTGTACGCTGCGGCGAAGATCACGAAGTCCGCGTCATCGACGTACATGTCCTGATTCAGGTCGGCGACGCAGATCATGCCGTTGAGCGGGCAGGAGTCGAGCACGCCGTCCGCCGGATCAATGTCCAAGGTCACGTCGTTTGCGATCTCGAGACTGTCCAGTTCGCCGTTGCCGTTGCAATCACGTCCGATGTCGAGCTGCAGCCCGCCGAGCATGTTCACCGGGATGTTCGGTTCATTGATGTCGCACACGACCTGCTCGCCGGTTGCGTTGTTCGTGATCGTGTAGCGGCCCGAGAGCAGGTACGCGGTCTGGGCGTTGAGGTACTCCAGCCGTAGCATCCGATTGTTCGTCGGGTCGGTGATCACGCGGAAGAGGTGCGAGACGTTCATGTTGATCGTGTTGGTCTCATTGCTGATCACCACCGTGAACGGCTGCTTCTTCTGAGGGTCGGGCGAGTTCACCACCTTCACGGGGCCGTAGAACGCGATCGACGGGCGGTCCGCGACATTCGTCGTACGGAATCCACTGTCGAGATACACGCCGCGTGTCAGTGGGATGTTCTCATCCAGCATCGCGTTGGTCGAATCGGCTCGATACAGCCCGAACGGCACCAACCCGACCGCGCCGCCGCCGAGGTCCGCGGACTTCTGCTCGTAGTGCGGCAAGGGCGAGAGCTCGATGTACGCCGGGTTCTGCACGCTGCCATTGCCGACGTACACGGGCGCGGTCCACGTGCCGTTTGGCGTGTTCGCCGGGAGCCCGTCCTTGCTGTTGATGATGATCTGCCCGCCAAGGCGGCTCTGGTTGGGCAACTGCACGAACGCGTTGCTCCCCGCGAGCGACCCCGAGATGTTGATGGTCGTGCCGGACGCAAGGCCGCCGTTCAGGATGATCGGCTCGGTCGCATCGCCGCGGAAGTTGACGGCGGAGTTGGTGGCCACGTTGCCGGTGCGAAGGCCGAACGTGCCGCCGCCGGCGCCGAGCAGGTTGTTGGCGACCAGCGAGCCGTTGGTGAAGCCCTGCGTCGTTTGGAGCAAGCCGATGTTGCCGGTGCCGTTGAGGTTGGCGATGATGTTGGTGTTCGCTATGGAGTTCGCGGTCAGACGATCGATGCCAGACCGAGTTTGAATGCCTGTCCCCCTGAATACGCCAATTGCTGGGTCGTTGTCATAGATTTGAATCTGACCACCAGCTTGCATGTTACGAATCAGACCGTTCGGAACAAGAATTTGGCCCTTGATGTCATTCTGAACATTGATGGTGTCGACGTTTCCGTTCAGAACCTGAACGGACGGCTCGCCAAACGAGCCGATCTGACTGATGTACGGTGATGTCGCGTCTCGGACGCGAAGCAATGCAAGGTCTCCGTTAGCGATCGTGATTTTCGCCCGTACTTCACCGACCTCGATCGACGCGCCGCGCGCTGGGGTCGTCCGAGCGATCACCTCTCCTGTATCTTGTTGACAGTACAAGTACACCAGCTCACCAACGGAGATTCCGCCTCCGATGCCGACGGCGCCGCCATAGAAACGCGAGTTCAAGGCAGACGCATCAATGGAATCAATCCGTACGCCGATCGAGTCTGGACGAGTCGTACTGTCTGCTGTGGTGTACGACCCCAGAATGAAATCGATCTTGTCGGAACACGAGCACGCGGGGTCCGCCGGACAAACGTTTCCACATCCCGGAAGACCCGTCGAGGTAAAGACAAGCCCTCGGATTTCAACGGGATCGACTGCTCTCGGGCGGATATTGACGCGCCGGACCGAACTGTTCAGGTACACCGTCCAGAACGCAGGATGCTCGACAATCGCGTCAAGCGCCAACGGCTAGTTGTTGGCGTCATACGTCTCGATGATCATCTCGGGCGAATCCGCGACTGCGCTTTGAGAGCACGCCAGAATCGTTAATGCCAGAAAGATTGCCTTTGCTTTGATGAGAACCTCCGTTTTCTCCGTGGATAGAGCATGAACCCGAGTGCCACTATGGTCGATGGTGCTGGCACCGCCGACGCGATTCGAAGCCCGATGATCGTCGTAGCTTCTTCTGGATCGAACACCAAGCCCTCCGTGGTGCTGGTGCTTTCTCGTTGCAAGATATCCCCAGCAGCCGCTCCCAATGTGGCTCGATCAACTCTGCCCGCCCACTCCTCGGTCCATTCAGCCGCTCCCCCGCTCGTGTCCAGCAATCCCCACGGCGAAGTGGACGCGGAATAGGCCCCCAGAGCGATGGTCCATTCCCCACGATTTGGCAACTGCAGTCCCGCGCTGGTCGTTCCGACTCCCGGCAACCCCGGTACGCCGTTCTGATTGCTCCGGTTCGTGAAATCCCACCATCCGCCGCCGCCCTTTCCGAAACGATCGGGGTCGTAGTACGCGGCCTTCATCCACTCGTCCAGCGTCGGTATCCAATACTTCGCGCCCGGCAAGTGCGTGGCCGCATCGGAGTAGCCGGTGGTGCGGTTGCCTCCGAACGTCGTCGTGTCGTACGCACCGGTCGTCAGAGACGCGAGGCTCGACGACTTGCCGTTGTGCAGCCAATTGCAATACCGGGCCGCGTCCCGCCACGAGATGCCGCCGACCGGGCGCATCCCGGCGTTGGGGTCGCCCTGCCGCAAGCGGTAGCGCACGCCGGGGCCGATGTACGTCGGATCGAACGTGGCTCCCCAGTAGAGCGGCCCTAGCTTCGTGAAGTTGTACGCGTCGGTCTGGGTGCTAAAGGTGTTGGTGAACTCCAGCCACTGGGAGGTCGTGATCTCCAGTTTGCTGATCTTGTACTGGTAGTTCACGCGGCCACGACCCGAGTTCGGCCCGGGGCCAGCGTACGCCGCGTTCCCCACCGCCCCGATGGTCGCCCAGTCGAAGCCGTCCGCACCCGGCGCAGCGGAAGCCGTTGTGGAAACATGGCTTGCAGCGACGATCGTCACGGCGAGAAGGACGACAGAGGGGGTGGGAGAGCGGACGGCGTGCATGTGTGACATGATGCGTCAAAGGTGACACACGGTTGCCGCATTGCCAGCGATTCACGGAGTCTTTACCGAGGCCGCGGCTTCCGACCAGTGTCGCGGCGATGAGGCGAAACCGAAGCGTGCGGCCGGGGGAATCCCCATTCGATTTCAGGCTATTTTCGATGCTCCGGCGGGGTGGATCTTGTGTCGTCTTGCCCTCTGCGGTAGGCTCTTCGGGTCCTTCCCTAGACTTATGGGATTGCAGCATCGCACCCGGTCGAGGGTGGCGGGCCGGGCGTGTGTCTCGGCTTGGCCGCTCGAAGCGTGTGCCGTTTGGGAGTATTCACCATCGCATTCGGTCGATTCCAGCGCGAAGGCGGGCCCGTGCAGCGGACCCGCGTCAATTTCATGATCCGCATCACCCCGATCCGCGTGATCGGGCCCGACGACGAGCAGTTCGGCGTGATCGAAACGCCCGACGCTCTGCGCAAGGCGCAGGAGCTCGGGCTTGATCTCGTTGAGATCTCGCCCGACGCCCGTCCGCCGGTCTGCAAGATCATGGACTACGGCAAGTACAAGTACGAGCTTTCGCAGAAGGCTCGCAAGACCCGCGCGGCGTCGAAGGCGACGGAGATGAAGGAAGTGCGGCTGGGCCGCTCGGTGAAGATCGGCGAGCACGACATCCAGATCCGCATCGACCAGAGCCGGCGCTTCATGATGGCGGGCCACAAGGTGATGGTGACCCAGAAGTTCAAGGGCCGCGAGATCGCGCACCGCGATCTGGGTCTGCAGAACCTGCGTCAGGTCGCCGACGCGCTCGCCGACGTGTGCAAGATCGAACAGACGCCCCGCTGGTTCGGCAAGCAGGCCAGCATCATCCTCGCCCCCGACCGCGCCAAGGTCGACGCCATCAAGCGCAAGATCGAGAAGGAAAAGGCGGAGAAGCTGGCCCGCGGCGAAAAGGTCGAGGAAGAAAAGTCGCTCGAGGAACTCGAGGCACAGGTCGCGGCCCAGAACGCGGGCGACGCCGACGACGAAGGCGACGAGGAATAGGCCGAAGAGCCGTGGAGACTGAGAGACGAAGAGACGGAGTGGAAGGCCACGCGTTTTTCGGACGCTGCCGCACGCGCCCGCCGCAGCAGGCACGCGGGCTGGTTCCCGCGGTCTTTCCACCGCTTTCTTCTCTGTGTCTCTGTGCCTCTGTGGTAGAGTTTCTCAGGCTTTGGTCACCCGGAGGAGTTGGCATGCGCACGGCGTGGATGGTGTTCGTGTCGGTGGGGCTCGCGACCGGAGTCTGCCGCGGCGATGACGTCGCCACGGGCCCGCGGCTGGAGAACGGGGTGCTGGTGTACCCCGAGGGCGCCGGCGTCTCTCGAGCCATGACCGACGCCGAGCGGGCGTATCTCGCGCTGCATCCGGAACTGCTGCCGACCAGCCCGTTCGCCGACCGTGTCGGCGGGGCGCGTCCGCCCGGACCCATCGCCTGCCCGGGCGAGTACGCCCCGATGCAGGCGATCCTGATGTCGTGGGACGGGACGGCGGCGCAGAACAACATCCTGGCCACGATGGCGCGCCACATCACCACCACGGGCAACGCCGATGTGTACATGGTGGTCGACACCGCGGGTGAGCAGGCGACGGTGACGACCGCGCTCACCAACGCCGGCGCCGCGATGAGCCGCGTGCGGTTCTTCGTGCGGACGACCGACGGCATCTGGATCCGGGACTACGGCCCGCGGTTCATCTCGATCGGTTCCAGCGGCCCGGGGCAGGGCACGGTCCGCGGCATCGTGCGCCACACCTACAACCGTCCCACGCGCGTCAACGACAACGCGTTCAGCGGATGGTTCGGGCCCTCGGGCCTGGGAAGCCGCAGACACCCGGTGTACGACCTGGGCCTGGTCCACGGCGGGGGCAACTACCACCTGGACTCGGTCGGGCGCGCGTTCGCGACCGTGCTCATCCAGAACGAGAACCCCGGTTTGAGCGCGCCCGACATCATCACCACGTGGTCGGACTTCCAAGGCGTGAGCACGACGCTGATGCCCGCGTTCCCCGCGAGTGTGGATTCGACCCAGCACATCGACATGTGGATGCAGATCATCGGCGACAACCGCGTGATCATCAGCGACTGGCCCAGCAACCCGGGCAGCACGCAGGACGTGGTCTGCGACAACGCCGCGGCCCAGTTGCAGGGCCTGGGGTACACCGTCTTCCGCGTCCCCGCCCGCTCGCTCAGCGGCGTGCACTACACCTACGCCAACATGGTCGTGTGCAACAACCTGGTGCTGCTGCCGACGTACGCGAACAGCACCATGACCAGCGCGGGGCACAACGCCCAGGCGCTGGCGGCGGTGCAGCAGGCCTTTGACTTCGACAACAACGGCACGAGCGACAAGGCCATCGTGCAGGTGCCGAGCGACGCCCTCGCCACCTCGGCGGGCGTGATGCACTGCATCGTGATGCACGTCCCCGCCGCCCCGGGCGCGCCGGGCGTCAACGGCCAGAAGCCGACGGCGCACATCGCGAGCCTGCGCACGCCCACCGTGCTCACGCCGGGGCAGACCGTCCCGATCGAGTGGATCACCGACGACGACAAGAACATCGGCACCATCGACTTCCACTTCAGCGCCAACAACGGCGCGAGCTTCCCGCTCGCGGTCGTCACCAGCATCGCCGACAGCGGGTCCATGACGTGGACGGTGCCGAGCACGCCCACCACCGACGGCCGCCTGCGGATCACCGTCCGCGACCTCGACGGCAACAGCGGCACCGACATCAACGACGCCGCGATCACAATCACGGGCACGCCCTGCCCGACCGACCTGAACCTCGACGGCCAGACCGACGACACGGATTTCGTCCTCTTCGCCACGGCGTACGACGAGTTCACCTCGCCGATCGGCGACTTCAACAGCGACGGGTTCACCGACGATGCGGACTTCGTGCTGTTCGCGGGCGGGTATGACGCGTTGGCGTGTCCGTGAGTGCGAAAGGTCCGTGAACAGCGCCGCTCGCTAGACTCTGGCTGTGCCAACGTTTGCCAATGCATCTCCGATCGCGCCGGACGTCGTTGTGCCGTTCGGTTCCGAAAAGGACGGGAGCATCTACTTTCCGAAGATCTCGTTCAACGCGGACGAGACCATCGCGTTCGTCACGGGGACGGCGGTCGAGGGGCCGCTCTGGGCTTGGTGGAGCCAGCACGAAGTTGATGTTATGGCGCTGGCGTCTCTCGTTCTTTTTGTTCTGCTCGGCGTGTCACTTCGGAGGCTCTTCCAACGGCCACGAGCACCCGGGCGGTGGTATTGCCGTCGTTGCAATTATGACCTTGGCGCGATCGTGACGACCGATGATCGAGGATCGATCCCGCTTCGATGCCCGGAGTGCGGCTCGACCGAGGCCGCGAGCAAAGCGATCGCAGGTCGGACACGCGGGTGGTGTGGCGGTCCGCTCACCGTCTTGATTCTGCTCGGCATCGCGCTGGCCGGTTGGCGGATGAGCCTTGGTCTCGTGGCAGCGAAGAAGGGCTTGGAGGCTTGGCCGCACCCGTCGGTGGCGACTCTCTGGTCCGCGTGGCCCGTGGCACGACGACGAGTCGAGTTTCGATGGGTCGAGAGGGTGCGCCGCATCGATCTCGCCAGCGGCCACGAAACCGGGCGGCTGCTCACGCCGCCGGTTCCCGGTCGGCCGACGCCGGAAGGTGATGAATGGTGCTGGCTCGGACCAGGTGTGGCGTCCGGGCGTGCTATTGATCTGATGATCGCTTCATTCGACTCCGCCTCGATCCGGCGCATCCCGTTAAGCGACGGAAGTTCTCGTTTCGCCGACCATGTTGGCTTCACCTCCGACGGTCTGGAAGCTGTCATCGTCATGCACGGACCGGAACCAGCGAGGACCATTCGCGGTGCTGTCACTCGTCCGCCGCCGGCGATCGTCCCGATCCGGCTACTCGGGGTACATCTCGAGACCCACGCGGTGCGTGAGATCGCAACCTCGATGGTGCACATCAGCGAGATGAACCGGACCCCACCGACCGTCGCCGCGGCGGCCGAGGGAGGCCGTGGCCGGTGGGCGATGTTTGTCATGTCGGGTCTCGACGAGCGGATGCTCTCCTGCAGCGACGCCGAGCCGCGACGAGTTGAGAATCCGCCACTGATGCTCACAGGTTCGACGCGCGGGTTCTCCTTTCGTATCGACGACGGAAGCCTTATCATGCGGCGCGACACGAGTCTGTGGGGCGCCACCGGCATGAAGATCGACCGCGAGGGCGTGGCCACGGCGATCACACCGCGTTTCGCGCAGGCGGATATCGAGCACACCGGAAGGGGTGTGCTGCGTCTGCTGAACCACGGCCCGCCGCGGTTGCTTGATTCGAACACGCCCGGATGGCTCGTGCATGACTACGGCACTTCGGGGCGTGAGCGGTGGTTGTACACGATCTCATCGAACAAGAACAACCGAGCGTCCGTCGGCGAGATCCGCTTGTGGAGATCAGAGAGCTCGGTCGATGCGCCGCTCACGCGGTAACGAGGAGGTCGTCATATGACATCGAGCCTGCGAATGCGGTAGACTCGCGGCGTGGCTCCGCGACCCGCCGCTCCCGATCTTGTCATCTCGATCCCCGTCGACGGCAAGGGGATGGCGATGTCGCCGCTGGTGGAGTTCAGCCCCGACGAGCGGGTGATGTTCGTGTCGGTGGCGACAACGCGGGCGGTGCCGTGGAAATGGTGGAAGGAGCATCAGGCCGATCTCGGCGCGGGCGTGCTGCTGCTCACGCTGCTGCTCGCCGCGTGGTGGGCGCGACGGGTGTGGAAGCGTCCGCGGGCGGCGGGGCGGTGGTACTGCCGCCGGTGCAACTACGACGTGACCCGCGACGCAGCGGCCGGCGAGAGCGCTCCGGCCGCGACGGTCGCACAATGCCCCGAGTGTGGCAGCGGCATCGGCCCGGCGACATCGGTCGCGGGCACGACGCGGCTTCGCCGCCTGATTCCCGCCGCGCTGGCGGTGTGCGTCATCGCCGGCGTCTGCCTGTGGCGCATCAACGCCGGCTTGACGACCGCGACGCTCGGGAAGCCCGCGTGGCCCGTAGACGCGGTGCGGCGCGTAATCCCCGGCTGGCCGCTGGCGCGCCTCGACATCGTCGAAGAACGGGTGTTCCGAGTCCGGTGCTTCGACACGCAGACCTGGCGCGAACTCGGAACGATCGAGAAGGGCTGGTCGTCCATGCGCTCGACGCTGCGTGGCGACCGGCTGCTGTGGACCGAACAGAACGCGGCGAACGGCTGGAACAACGACCTGATCATCGCGCCGACTGACGGGACGCCGCCGACGCGCGTGCGGCTCGGCACCAACAGCGACGGCTTCGCGAGCCTGGTCGGATTCACCAGCGATCAGCGCGAGGCGCTGGTGGTGATGAACGGCCTGGTGCCGCCGCCGACCTACGGCAGCGACACGCCGCCCGACGGAACAACCACGGTGCGACTGCTGGGTGTTGATCTGAACTCGCTGGCGATCCGCGAGATCGGCCGCATCCAAGCCGCCGCGATCCAGAACGCGCCGAACCAGTGGTCGATCCCGATGGTCGGCGGGGCGGCAGAGGGCGGCGCGTCCGATGGGTGGGCGATGCTGGTGATGACGGGGCCGGATGCGCCGAAGCTGGTGTGGGGTCGGCCCGGTGCGGCGAGGGTGGAGCAGAAGCCGAACTTGACGACGCCGGGGAGATGGGTCCACGGGATAGAGTTTGCGCTGCGACAGGGAGCGTTTGCGCTCGGGTTCAGCGACAACCTCCACTTCAGCGAGATCATCCAGCCAACCGGGGAAATCACGAGCCACGGCACGGCGACGTCTCAGATGGCGCTCCGCCGCGGCGGCGATCCGGATCTTCTCCTTCGCGTTCCGCTCTCGCTTTGGACCGGAGGCGACAACGTCAAGCTCGATCTCGCGGCACCCGGTGCGACCGTCGTTACGCAGCCTAGTTCTCCAACGTCTCGGTATCGTGCCGCGTTCTCCGCAATCCAACCCACTGGTGTTGCCACCGCCGCCGAGCTCCGCGTTTTCGACATGAAACGGATCGCCGACGGTAATCGAAACCGTGAAACACCACCGTCGCGCCCCAAGTGACGCGGCGGCTCACTACGCTTTAGACGCTTTCCCGCATCGCTCGCCCGTTCATCGAACCTCACATCACAAGGATGCGTTTCATGCCCACCGCCACCCGCAAGCCCGCTCGCAAGCCCGCGTCCAAAGCTTCCCGCAAGTCCGCTCTTCCCGCTGGCCCGCTTGTCACCCGCGCCTACGGCTCGACCTCCGCGGCCGCGCCGCTGGGCGATCTCACCATCGAACGCCGTGCGCCGGGGCCGAAGGACGTCTTGATCGACATCCAGTACTGTGGCGTGTGTCACTCTGACCTGCACACCGCTCGGAACGAGTGGAAGGGGACGGTGTACCCCTGCGTGCCCGGTCACGAGATGGTCGGCAAGGTCATCGCCGTCGGCGCGAAGGTGAAGAAGTTCAAGGTCGGTCAGACGGTGGGCGTGGGCTGCATGGTGGACTCGTGCCGCAAGTGTTACGGGTGCAAGAAGGGTGAGGAGCAGTACTGCGACGGCCCGTGCACGTTCTCGTACAACAGCCCCGATCCCAAGCACCCGACCAAGCCGGGCACGATGACCTACGGCGGATACTCCACGCAGATCACCTGCGATCAGGATTTCGTGCTGTCGATCCCCAAGGGGCTCGACCCCGCCGCGGCGGCGCCGCTGCTCTGCGCGGGCATCACCACCTACTCGCCCCTGCGTCACTGGGGCGTCAAGAAGGGTCAGAAGGTCGGCATCGTCGGCCTCGGCGGCCTCGGACACATGGGCGTGAAGCTCGCCCGCGCGATGGGCGCACACGTCGTGCTGTTCACGACCTCGCCCAACAAGGTCAAGGACGCCAAACGCCTCGGCGCGCACGACGTCGTCATCTCCAAAGACCCCGGGGCGATGAACAAGCACGCCAACTCGTTCGATTTCATCCTCGACACGGTGTCGGCCAACCACGACCTCGACGCGTACCTGACGCTGCTCAAGCTCGACGGCGCGATGTGCCTGGTTGGTGCGCCGGAGCATCCGCACCCGTCGCCGACGGTCTTCAACCTGATCTTCAAACGCCGCACGCTCGCCGGCTCGCTCATCGGCGGCATCCGCGAGACCCAGGAGATGCTGAACTTCTGCGGCAAGCACAAGATCGTGAGCGACATCGAGATCATCCCGATGCAGAAGATCAACGAGGCCTACGAGCGCATGCTCAAGAACGACGTGAAGTACCGCTTCGTGATCGACATGGCGTCGCTCAAGCACTAGCCCGGCAGCACGACCGAGGAACGCCGACCGAAGCGCCGCGGCGGCGCGGGGCGACAGTCGCCGCACATCCGCACGGCCCGGGCTCCCCCCTGCCCCCCCACTCCCCCACCGCCCCACTGCCCCACTGCCCCACTGCCCCACTGCCCCACTGCCCGTCAATGATTCCCCGTGACCGCTCGTCCTGTTCTGCTCACCGGCGCGGCCGGGTTCATCGGATCGCACACCGCCGAGGCGCTGCTCCGCGCCGGGCGGCGGGTCGTCGGCATCGACAACTTCGATCCTTTCTACAGCGATGCGCTCAAGCGTGCGAACGTCGCGGCCATCGAGGCCACGGCGCGGCGCTGCGTGGACGGGCGCTTCGAGTTCATCGACGCCGACATCACCGATCGGGCCTCGATGCGGGCGCTCTTCGAGCGGGTGAAGCCCGAGGGTCTGATTCACCTCGCCGCCAAGGCGGGCGTGCGCCCCAGCATCGCCGATCCCGCGGCGTACTCCCACGTCAACGTCACCGGCACCAGCGTGCTGCTCGATCAGTGTGCCGCGATGAAGGGCGACCTGCAGCGCATCGTGATCGCGTCCTCGAGCTCGGTCTACGGCACGATCGACGCGGGCGCGACGCCCAAGCCCTTCAGCGAAGAGCAGAGCGTGGAGCGACCCATCAGCCCCTACGCCGCCACCAAGCGGGCGTGCGAACTGATCGGCTTCACGCACCATCACCTGACGAAGCAGCCGGTGGCGATGCTGCGGTTCTTCACGGTCTTTGGGCCGCGCCAGCGCCCGGACCTGGCGATCCGGCTCTTCATGACGAAGATCGCCAAGGGTGAGCCGATCCAGCTCTTCGGCGAGGGCTCGACGAGTCGCGACTACACGTTCATCGACGACATCGTCGGCGGCGTGCTGGCGGCGTACGAGCGCGTGCCGCGGTTTGGCTATCGCGTGTGGAACCTGGGCAACAGCCACCCCATCACGCTCGACGCGATGGTGGAGACGATCGCGAAGGTGGTGGGCAAGGCGCCCAACGCAACCCGTGCCGCGGCACAGGCCGGCGACGTGCGCGCGACCTGGGCCGACCCGACGCGCAGCGCGGCGGAGCTGGATTTCCGGGCCAAGACGAGCTTTGAAGAGGGCGTGCGTCGGCAGTGGGAATGGCTGCGCGAGCGTTTGTGAGCGGGAAGGACATGCACCGACGCGATTCCCCGCCCCGCGCAGCGGGGAGGGGTGGTCGAGTGCAGCGAGACCGGGGAGGGGTGATTCGGGTTCGAGTGTTCGCGGCGTTCAGGTTCGCGCCATCCCCTCACCTGACTTGAGGCTTCGCCTCAAGTCGTCCTCTCCCCGCTCGCGGGGAGAGGAGGCGCGGGTGGCGTGTGTCGTATTGCGTTCACACCACCGTGCTGAGCTTCACGTCGATGTTGTTGCGGGTGGCGTGCGAGTACGGGCAGACCTGGTGGGCCGCGGCGACGAGCGATTCGGCAACGGCCTTGTCCAGCCCGGGGATCCCGACGATGAGCTCCACACCGAGGCGGAAGCCGCCGTCGTCGCGCTGCAGCAGCGAGACCTTGGCGCTGACGCTGGCGCCGGGGATCGCGACTTTCTTCTGGCTGGCGACGTAGTCGAGCGCGCTGCCGAAGCAGGCGGAGTAGCCGACGGCGAAGAGATGCTCGGGCGTCGTGGTGTTGGGACGGCCCGGGCCGCCCATCGACTTGGGGATGGACAGATCGACCGCGACGCTCTTGTCGCTGGCTTCGGCGTGACCATTGCGGCCTCCGACGGCCTTGGCTTCTGCGACGGCAAGAACTTTCATGGGTGACTCCCGGTGTGAGGTGCGATGCCCCCGAACGCGGGACGATACGCCGCCGCCACGGATCGCTCAGTGCAGAACCTGCGGCAGGGTCTTCTCCAGCACGTCCAACGCCGCGGCGAGGTACTTGGGATGCCCCTCGCGGTCCATGAACGTGGGGGAGACGGCGGCCATGAAGACGCGGCGAAGATTGGCGTACTCGGGATAGTCCGAGTCCACGACCATGCCCCGTTCGCGCCGGAGCTGCGCCAGCGCGGTCAGCGGCTTCACGCCGTGGAGGTACTGCGGGGCGGCCCAGTACTGGCGCTCGAGGTAGACCGCGTCCTCCACCCAGTGTCCGGCGTGCACCATGCCCAGGTCGATCAGCACGCAGGTGTGATCCGCGTCGCGGGGCGTGGCGAGACGCATCACGTTGCCGGGGTGCAGATCGCCGTGGCACCAGCAGTTGAGCGGGCGGGCTTCCCACCGGGCCAGGAGCTTGGGCAGGAACTTGGTGACGCTCTTGATCGCCTCGTTCCAGCGCTGGCTTTCGGCGATGGCGTTGGCGTGGCAGACCTCGCGGGCCTTGTGCAGCGTGCCCATCCAGTCGAGCGGCTTGGGCTTGCTGGGCCTGGGGTTCACCCGCATGGCCGCGGCGTGGAAGTCGGCGGCGACGCGGAGCACGTCGAGCGCATCGCCGTCCTTCATCCGTCCCTTGAGGGCCTCGCCCTTCACCCGCTCCTCGACAATCCACGCGAAGTCGTAGTGGGCCAGCTCCATGCCGCTGGCGAAGACGCGGGGTGTGGGCGAGCGGAGGGTGGGATCCCCCAGGCGCGTCGTCCAGTTGAACTCCGCCGGGCCCAGCGGCAGCTTCACGATGACGTCGATGGGACCTTCGTCGCCGGTCCACACCGCCGAGCCGGTGGCGCTGCCGCTATTGGACCACGCGGCGTGGAACCAGGTGATCTCCGAGAGGTGTCCGCCGCAGCAGTCACGAAGGGTCGGTTCGAGAAGATGAGCCAGCGACGAGGCGTCGGTGGAGGGGGCTGCGCGGCGGGCCTGTGGATCGAGGTAGCTCAATCGAGGGTGCTCTGGAAGCGCGTCAGCGATCGTTCGCTCACGATACCGCGCCGGTTCGCCCGCCGCCAGACTCTACCGCCAGAAGAAGCGCAAGCAGTTGTCCCGCCGAGAGATTCTCGGCCCGTGATTTGGCGTCGATCCCGTCCGGATATGCGAATGGTTCGCGAACATCGAACCGGTCCCGCAGCACGCCCCCGATCTGTTTGCGGCGTTGCTCGAAGAGCGCTTGCACGAAATCGGCCAGGGCGTGGACGTTGGGCGTCAGGGGCATGGCCAAGCGCGTCGCCGAGCACATGGAGCTGGTGACATCGGGCCGGGGCCAGAAGCACTCCGGCGGGAGCTTGGCGATGGGCTTCACGCTCGCGATGGCGGTGGCGATGATCGAGAGCGGGCCGTAGTCCTTGCCGCCGGGCTTGGCGCCGAGGCGATCGGCCACTTCCTTCTGCACGGTGACGAAGAGGCCGGAGCAGTTGGGGTAGTCGAGCAGCAGATTGGTCATCAAGGGCGTCGCGCAGCCGTAGGGCAGGTTGGCGACGAGCTTGAACGCCGCGAGCGGCACGAGGATCTCGCGGAGCGTCGGGTGCAGGGCCCGCTTGCCGTCCAGACAGTCGCCCTTGATGAGGCGAAAGTGGCCGGATTGCCTGGCGGCGGCGAGTCGCTCCTCGAGCAGGGCTCCAAGGCCGTCGTCGAGCTCGCAGGCGATGACGCGCACGCCCCGGGCGAGCAGTTCGTCGGTGAGCACGCCGGTGCCGGGCCCGATCTCGAGCACGACATCGCCGGGCTTGAGGTCCGCGGCGTCGGCCAGCTTCTTGACGAGATTGTGATCGACGAGGAAATTCTGCCCGAGTGATTTCTTCGGAGCCAGACCCCGAGAAGCGAGCAGGTCCTTGATGGAGGTGAGCGTCTGGTGCACGCGGGGATGAAGATAGGACGACGGCGCTCGTCGTCGCGTGGCGGGTTCGATGAGACAACGCGGAGGGAGTCGGCCGGGGCACAAGCGAGCCGGGGCGTCCCCGTCCCGTGCGGCTGCATCCGGGGACTCTCTGACGATGTTCGAAGGGGACGCTCGGCCGCACCAGCAGCCAGCGCAACAACGCCGGGGCAGGGACGCCCCGGCTCGCGGCAAGGACATCGGGAATCGGGAAATCGTTCAAACTTTGCAAAAGTCCGGTAGAACCCTCTTCACAAGAGGCCGATCTGGTCGGTATGCTGCGCTCGACCAAGCGTGCGGGGCAGGATCGCCCCGCGGACGAGAGACCTCCAGGGATGGAGCGATCGATGTCGAAGTTGTTGACGCGCGCGAACGGAACGCCCGGCACGCACGAACAGAAGGTCGAAGCTGTCGCACCCGACGGCCGCTCGATCGAGAACAAGACCAAGCCACCCGTGCCAAGCAAGACAACCGAATCAGACCCGTCCGCCCGAGGCCCCGCTCCCAGCGAGGTCAGCACGGGTAAGTCTTCTCGCAAAAACGGCCAGAACGGCAGCGCCTCGGGCGGCCAGAGCGCGACGCAGTCGCAGCGCGCCGAAGCGCCCGACACCGCCGTCAAGACCTTCGTCCTCGACACCAACATCCTGCTGCACAACCCCAGCGCGTTGTTCGTGTTCCAGGAGCACCACGTCGTCATTCCCTTCGCGGTCATCAGCGAACTCGACAAGATGAAGCGCAAGGAGGATGACCTGGGCCGCAACGCCCGCGAGTGCATCCGCCACCTCGACCGCCTCCGCGCCGCCGGCCGCCTGCTCGACGGCGTGAACTGGGGCGAGCTGGCGCCCAAGGCCGGCACCGCCGCCAGCACCGGGATCAACGGCAAGACCGGCACCATCCGCATCGACATTGTCGATCACTCGCGCCCCGAAGCGATCAAGGAGGACATGCCCGACAACCGCATCATCGCGGTCGCGCTGTCGCTCCATCGCGCCGGGACGCGCACCGTCTTTGTCTCCAAGGACCTCGCGGCACGCATCAAGGCCGACAGCCTCGGCGTCAAGACCGAGGACTTCGCCAACCAGCGCGTCGACGCCGATCGGCTCTACACCGGATTTGTCAACGCCGAGGTCGAAGGCTCGCTTATCGACGAGCTCTACAAGGACCGCCTCCTCGAGATCCCGCGGCTGCAGCCCAACCTCCTCGCCACCGACGAGATGGGCAACCAGTATGAGCGGGAGCTCCTCGCCAACCAGTTCGTGGTGCTCAAGGACGAGGCCGACGAGAATCACACGGGGCTTGGACGGCGGCTTGGCGATACCGATCACGTCATCCCCGTCACCGGCCCACGGAAGCCCGTCTTCGGCATCATGGCCCGCAACGTGCAGCAGACGATGGCGCTCGACCTCCTGATGGACGACGAGATCCGCATGGTCACGCTGCTCGGTAGCGCCGGCACCGGCAAGACGCTGCTGGCGCTCGCGGCGGGCATGGCGAAGGTCTTCAACGAAGAACGCTACGACAAACTGCTGGTGGCCCGCCCGATCATGCCCATGGGCCGCGACATCGGCTACCTGCCCGGCGACAAGGACGAAAAACTCGGCGCGTGGATGCAGCCGATCTTTGACAACTTGTCGTACTTACTGAGCACCCGCGGCGCGACGATGCATCAGGCGGCGGACAGCCACTCGCCCGAGCAGCGGATCCAGAAGCTCATGGCCGACGGCAAGCTCGTGCTCGAACCCCTCACCTACATCCGCGGCCGCTCGATCCCGCATCAGTTCATGATCGTGGACGAGGCCCAGAACCTCACGCCGCACGAGGTGAAGACGATCGCCTCCCGCGTCGGCGAGGGCACGAAGCTCGTCCTGACCGGCGACATCGGGCAGATCGACAATCCGTACCTGGATCAGTCGAGCAACGGCCTGTCGTACGCCGCGGAAAAGATGAAGGGCGTCGGGCTGTTCGGCCACGTGGTGCTGGCGAAGAGCGAGCGGAGCGAACTGGCGAGTTTGGCGGCGAGCAGGCTGTAGACCTCACACCAGTGGGACCGGCTTGCGGCTGGCCGCGCCTCCCCGCCCCGCGCAGCGGGGAGGGGTGGTCGAGGCTCGGCGAGACCGGGGAGGGGTGTTGGACTTCCGAACGCGCACGCGTCACGAAGCGCGATCCCCTGAACGAACTCGAGGCTTCGCCTCAGGTCCCGCGCTTCACGCGAGTGGATGACGAGTCGCGGGGTACTACGGATCGGCCGGAACTGTGGTGGAGGTGTGTGCAACCGCACGGTCACGGTGCGACCGCGCGCCGTGCCACTACACTCCCGCCGTGAACCACGATGACGCCGACGACCGTCCGTACGTGCCGCGGCTGATGAGCCGCCGGACGGTCGTGACCGTGTCGCTGGTGCTGCTAACGATCTTCGCCGGGCCCTACGTGCTCACGCTCGCGTTCTCGGTGCGCGAAGCGACCCGCGAGCGTGTCGACGTCCACCGCGCCTGGACCGATGCGGACTATCTGGCCGAGTGTCTCGAGACGATGCGGGATGAACACGAACGGCTACGAGCCACGGGCTTCGCGTACGACCTGATCGGCACGGCCCCGATCCAGACGCAGCGGCGCATCGTCCGTGCATGGATCGAGCGTGGTTCCGGCGGTCAAGATTCCGCCTTCCCCACCTTTGGCTTTCTGATCGTCCATCGCGCCGGCCCTGGGCCGCGGGCCATGCTGCTCGACGAACTCGTCCGCGGCCTGCTTTCACCGACGGTGGACCGCACGCAACTGGCACGCTCGATCTGCTCGATGTACTCCAACGCGGAACCGCGCGACACCGGCTTTCCCCGTATGAAGTTTCCGGGCTGCGACATCAACCCGCCCGACGATCGCGCGATCAATGTGCTGGCGAACTATCTGATCGAATGGCGCACCCAGCTGGAGCCGTGACGCCCACCGCACATTGGTGCCAACAGTCCGTCGGCTCTGTGGCGCGACGCATGCGGTGTGGAAACCCACGTCTGTCGTTTTCAGACGCACCGTCGCTCGCGGCGTCTCTCACCGCTCCGCGGGCTTGTTGGTCTCGATCGCGTCCTTCTTCACGCCCGCGTCGGTCATCTTGATCGCGCCCGCGAACGGCGGGGCGTCGATGAGCTTCGCGCTCTTGATCTTGGGCATCGGGTCCAGCGGCTTGTCGCCGGGGCCGGTGGGAACCGCCGCGATCGCGCGGATCACGTCGCCGCCGCGGACCGCCTGCGCAAACGAGGTGTACTGCCCGTCGAGGAACGATGTGCCGTTGCGGCTCAGGCACACAAACACCTGCGAGCCGTTGGAGTTCGGGTCGCCGCTGCGGGCGTTGCTCAGCACGCCGAAGTCGTGCGGCAGCGTGCTCGGTTCGAGATCGACCTGGTAGCCGGGACCGCCCATGCCGCTGCCGGTCGGGTCGCCGACCTGAATGACGAACGGCTCGCCGTTGGGCAGCTTGGCAACGATGCGATGGAAGACGATGTCGGTGTAGAAGCCGCCCTCGACGAGGTGGCGGAAGTTGAACGCCGTGTTGGGTGCGGCATCGGGGCGGAGCTGGAACTCGATCTCGCCCTTGTCGGTCTCGAAGACCACGTGCTGATCCACGTAGATGCGCAGACCCGAGTAGGTGTTGGGTCCATCACTGAACCGCACACCCCCGCCGCCGCCCTGCGCGCTCTTGGGAGAGACCAGCGGCTGGAGCACCAGCGCCGGGCCGATCTTCTCGCCGCCGACCGAAAGCTGGGCGTAGAGGAGCGTCGGGGTCGTGGTGTTCCAGAGATTCGGGAAGAGCGTCGCCAGGTTGACCTTGCCGGGCAGGACCGACGCGCTGCCGGCCTTCTCGGCGGTGATGGGGCGGAGCAACTCGATGACGGCTTCGCCTTCCTTGCCTTCGGGGACCTTCACATCGATCGGGATCTCGCGGTTGACGCCGAAGTAGAGCCGCGAAGGCGCGAGCTGGGCGTGGGCGAGCGAGGAAAGGGAGGCCGCGGCGAGGGCGGCGGCGACGAGTGCGGCAGGGGCGAAGGCGCGGTTGGTCATGCCGCAGGGTATGCGAGCGGGCGAGAACCGCACGCCGCGAAACCACCGCGACCGCCGGACCGCCGCGGACTTACTTGCCCTCGTAAAGACCCAGCGCCTGATCCATGATGGGCCAGGCATCGTCCACGATCCGGTCGCGGTTGCCGACCTTGCCGATCTGGGTGACGATCCGCTTGTCGCTGTCCTCGAGCCAGCTCACCGACAGGTCGCCCCGCATGACGTTCAGGCCGCTCTTGTGGCCGAACTCGGCCAGCGACGTGAGCGCATCGGAGATCAGCGCGCCCATGGCGGCTTCGTTCTGGGTGTTGAGGATGCGCGAGCCGTCCGACATGGTCCCGCGGAACTGGAAGTTCCCGTTGATCATGCCCGGCTTGCCCGCCCACTGCGGCGCAAAGCGGGAGAACGTGTTCGGCCCGGAGTAGGACGGGCAATAAAAGACCTTGGGTGCGTTGATGTACTCGCGGGCGAAGAGCCGTCCCAGCCCGTCGTAGTCCCCCGGACGCGGCGCCCGCGTGCCTCCGGATTCGTCGCTGCGCATCTGCAGCGTCGACGCCGCCTTGCCGCCGCGGCCGGTCGAGGTCACGAACTGGGAACGCGGAAGGAACTGGCTGTTGTCCTGTGCGTACATTGACACACCGATGGAGACCTGCCGCATATTCGAGCGGCAGATCACGCGTCGGGTGGTCTCGTTAATCTTCGAGATCGAGGGCAGCAGCAACCCGATCAGCACGGCGATGATGGTGATCGACACCATCAGGTCCATCAGCGTGAACCCGCGCGCCGCGTTGGAGCGATCACCGCGCAGCGCGCACACGGGCGCGTTGGCGTGCATCGACTCTGGATGTGCCGCACGAGTTCGCACGATCACCTCCACCGCGGAGCCTCCGCTCCACTGACCCCTTCACGCTATCACAATCGACCCTGAACCGCAAGGGGTTTTCGTGTTCTGGGACTTCCTGTGGAGAATCATTGTTATAGGACTCAAACAGAATGCAAACGATCGGTCGCCACTTTCTTCGCCCAATCGGGCCTTCGGACCTTGCGAATCGGACGGAAATACGCGATTCTGGCATCTCGGAACACATGCTCTTCGTATCAGGTGCCACGAGCCGATCTCTTTGGTTCGTGTCTCAGGCGTTGTGCCTGGGGCTCTTTCGGAAGGGTCTGTGGGCGGCGTTCCGTTCCGGTTGGGGTCTCCGACCGATTTTCGACGGGATTCGACCATGGCGGATCGACGGGTGAATCGTGATCAGGCGGCAATCGACGTTGCTTTGATGCAACGCGTGGCCGCCGGTGACGAAAGAGCTGTCGCCGAGCTGTACGACCGATTCGCGAGTCTTGTGTACAAAATGGCCTTCCAGTCCATGCCAACCCGGTCCGAATCCGAGGACGCCGTCCAGGAGATCTTCATCCGCCTCTGGCGGACGGCCGATCGCTACGACCCGGAACGGGCGGCGCTGGTGACGTGGGTCATGCTCATCGCCCGGCGTCAGCTCGTCGATCGCATGCGGCGGATGCGGGCCCGTATCAAGCCCGGCGTGCTCGACGAATCGACTCCGGTCTCGGCCCCCGTGCCCGAGGACACCCGCGGCCGGTCCGAGCGCGAAGAAAACATGAAAGAGATGATGCGCCGCATCGATTCGTTGCCGGAACTGCAACGAACCGTCGTCAAGCGGGCATACCTCGGTGGGCAGACATTGCGGCAGATCGGCGAGGAGTTGAACACGCCGCTGGGGACGGTCAAATCGGCTCTGAGCCGGGCGCTCACGCGGCTGCGCGAGCGGGGAAGTGAGGAATACGCGGTATGAAGACGCACGAACTATTCGAAGCGGCCCAACTCGACGCGATGGGTCTCTTGGACACGCAGGAGCAGGCCGAGTTTGAGGCCGCGCTCATGGCGGCCAGCCCCGCGCTGCGGGCGCAGATCCGCGAGGAGCAGGCCCGCTACGCCAAGCCGGAGCGACTGCCCGCGGGCGTCGAGCCGGCGCCGGACCTGCGTGCCCGCGTGCTCAACGCCGTCAAGGCCGACATCGCTTCGGTGCTGGGGGCGGCCAAGGCGCGGGTGAGCCTCCCGCACGCCGCCGGACGCGTCATGCCCGCCGCCCTGCCCGTCCGCCGCGCCGCCACCAATGTCTGGCGGGGCCTCGCGCTGGCCTGCCTCACCGCCGCCGTCGCCTTGGGCGTCGTGGTCTCCCAGCAGAACGCAACCCTCAAGAACCTCGCCGCCGCCAGCGGCACCGACTCGTCGCTCAACCAGCTCGTCTCCGCCTTCGGTCCCAACGACCTGATGGACGTCGTCTTCACCGCCAACACCAAGCAGGTCGCCTTCACCCCGGTGGACCAGGCCAGCAAGGCCCAGGCGGCCATCTGGTACAACAACGATCGCGGCTCGGCCCATTTGCTCTGCCGCAACCTCGCCACCGATCCCAACGAGACGCTCCGCCTCGTCACCCTGGACGACGCGGGCAATGTCGTCGGCGAGCTCGCCGAGCTGGTCTCCGACGGTGGCTTCGTGAGCCGCGAATTCAAGGCCCAGAATCTCAACCCCAAGCAGATCGCGATCTACGCCGCCGCCCGCGGCGCCAAGGCCGCCTCCGGCCGCCTGCTCATGATCGCCAGCGTCTGATCCGGGCGACGCTTCCGGATGTGCTGTATCCAAGTTCACGCAGACAAGCCGCGGCCTCCCGCGGCTTGTTTGTTTCCGCGCTCACTCCTCCAGCGCCTCGAACATCAGCGTGTTGAACGTGCCCGCGCTCTGGGGCGAATCGGGCTCGGCGTCTTCCCGCGGCGTGCGCAGCGTGTAGGTGCCGTCGGGGCCCAGGTCCCACGCGTTGCGATGGTCCTGCAGCGAGACCTCGATGATCCGCTGCAGCTTCCGCCGCGCATCGCTGTCGCGGATCGGCACCGCCACCTCGACGCGGTTGCTCAGGTTGCGGTACATCCAGTCGGCGCTGCTGATGATCCACTCGCCGTCGATCGGATCCTCGAACCCGCTGCGGAAGTGGAAGATGCGGGAGTGCTCGAGGAAGCGCCCGATGACGCTGACGACCTTGATGTTCTCCGACAACCCAGGCACGCCCGGGCGCACGCAGCAGAAGCCGCGGACGATCAGCGTCACCGGCACGCCCGCCTGCGAGGCCTGGTACAGCTTCTCGGCCACCTCGCGATCCTCGACCGCGTTCATCTTGGCGGTGATGCCGCTGGGCAGCCCGCGCCGCGCGTTCTCGATCTCGCGGTCGATGAGGTAGCCGAAGCGCTGGCGCATCGTGAACGGCGCGACCAGCAGGTGCTCGTAGTGCGGCGGGGCCGACAAGCCGGTCAGGAAGTTGAACAGCGTCACCAGGTCCGCCGTGATGCCCGGGTCGCTGGTGAACAGGCCCACGTCGGTATAGAGCTGCGCCGTCTTGGGGTGGTAGTTGCCGGTGCCCAGGTGGGCGTAGCAGCGCAGGCCGGTGCGCTCGCGCCGGACGACCAGCGAGGTCTTGCAGTGGGTCTTCAGACCCGCCACGCCGTAGGCCACGTGCACGCCGGCCTTCTCGAGCTGGCGCGCGAACCGCACGTTGCGGCCTTCATCGAAGCGGGCGCGGAGCTCGACCAGGCACGCCACCTGCTTGCCGCTCTCCGCGGCACGGATCAGGTTCTCCACAAACGGCGAGTCCGGCGTGGTGCGGTAGAGCGTCTGCTTGATCGCCATCACATCGGGATCGACCGCGGCGGCGGCGATGAACCGCTCCACCGAGTGCTTGAAGCTCTCGTAAGGATGGTGCACCAAGACGTCCTGCTTGCGGATCGTCGCGAAGACGTTGGCCCCGCGGGCCGGGTCGGCCCCCGGCGTCCCGATGTGCGCAAACCGCTGCGGCACCACGGCGCGGTACGGCCGCTCCTTCAGGTCCGGACGGTCGACCTCGGCCACCTCGAAGAGCGCGGCGTAATCGATCGGCGGATGGTCGTAGACGTCCTGCGGCACGAGGTTCAGCTTGTCCAGCAGCCAGAGCCGCATCTCCTGGCTCGCGCCGTCTTCCAGCTCCAGCCGCACCGCCTTGGCGAAGCGGCGCTGCTTCAGGTCCTCCTCGACCGTGCGCATCAGGGAGCCCGTGCCCGCCTCGATGATGTCGTCGCGCTGCACGCCCGCCGAGCGGGTGACGCGGAACGCCGCCTGCTCGCTGATCTTCACCCCCGGGAAGAGGTCGGCGAGATTGTGACGGATCACCTCGAGCAGCGGGATGAAGCGATCGACCCGCCTGCCCTTGCGCTCGCCCGGACGCGTCGGCAGCGGGATGAAGCGGCGCACGCCCGTGCCGACCGGGATCTTGACCCGCGCGAACCGCGGCTCATCGAGATCGCCCATCGCCGCCTTGCTGCGCGGGTTCAGCGACCGCGGCGGCATCGCCAGCACTGCGATGTTGTCCGACAGGTTCGAGATGAACGGGAACTTGTGCCCCTGATCCACCGCCAGCGGCGTCAGCGAGGCGAAGATGTGCGCCCGGTACCACTCATCGACGTAACGCCGGTCCCGCTGCGACAGCTCGGCGTAACCCACCACGTGGATGTCCGCCGCGACCAGCGCCGGCTGAATGTCCTTCGTAAAGATGCGGGCCTGCTCGCCCACCAATTCGTTCACCGCCGCGCGGATGGCGACAAGCTGCTGCCGCGGCGTCATGCCGTCGTGGCTCAGCGAATTCGGATCGGTATGGATCAGCCGACGCAGCAGGCCGACCCGCTTCATGAAAAACTCGTCGAGGTTGCTCGTGAAGATGGCGAGGAACTTCACCCGTTCCAGGAGCGGCACGCGGGTGTCCGCCGCCTGCCACAGCACCCGCCGGTTGAACTCCAGCCACGACAGATCGCGATTGAAGAAGCGCGGCCCGTCGTCGATCTCCGCCGGCGTTGCCTCGGGCGCCGGGGGCAGCGGCTGGGGCACGGCGCCGCTCTCGGCGTGCCGCCCGGGGGCGGCATCGCCGTTCACCTCGCCGGCCGGGCCGGGACGGGGCGTGCTCCGCGAACGACTGTCAGACTCCGGGACACTCACAACAGACTCCGTTCCTTGCAATCGATCCATCTGCACGAACTTCGATGCCGCGCCTCCTCTCCCCGCTTGCGGGGAGAGGACGACTTGAGGCGCAGCCTCAAGTCAGGTGAGGGGATGGCGTGCACCTCGATGCGTTCACATCCGGGCACGCCGCACCCCTCCCCGGTCTTGCTGCGCTCGACCACTCCTCCCCGCTTCGCAGGGCGGGGAGGCGCGAGCCGCCGCGTTGTTTGGTCGCACCCCTCATCCCTCACCCCTTCCAACTCGCACGTACTTCGCCACACACCCCGGGGCCTCGGTCACGCTCACGCTCGCGACCCGCGCGTGCGGCCGCAGCGCGTCGTCGAGCCTGCCCGCCAGTTCGTCGGCGATGTACTTCGCCACCAGCTCGGCGCTGGGGTTGGTCCCCGTGCTGAACGGCTCGCAGGCGTTCAAGTTGTTGTTGTCGAACGGCGACACGATCTCCTTCAGCACGTCCTCGGCGGTGTGGAAATCGCAGAGCAGGCCGTCGGCGTCCAGCGTGCTGCCCGCGAGAACCGCGGTCACCTTCCAGTTGTGGCCGTGCACGGGCTCACGCTGCCCGGAAATCATCAGGGCGTGGGCGGCACAGAACTCGGTTTGGACCGTGATCTCGTACATCCGGCGATCCTACGGAAGGGCCAAGGTCAGCGGGCTGCGGACAGCAGGTTGGAGCCAGACAGACGCGGCACACCCCGCTCCGGTTCTGACCGCCCCGAAACCGCGGCCTGCTTTCTCACACCGATCGACCGCCCGCGCACCTCGCCTCACTCATCCTGCCCAAGCCCGCAACGGTTCTCGGAACTTGAATGTGCGTTCGTGCGGCGTTTGGTCCGATTCTTGCGCGAGCATCCCGGCCTGGGCGGCGAGACGGGGAACGTGAGGGTCGCACGGTGAGCCGATACTCTCTGTTCTTCCCGGCTCGACCCCGCACCTCTTTCCTCACCCCTTCCCACTCATGTCAGCCCCTCTCATGCTCTCCGTCAGCGGCTGCCGCGGCATCGTCGGCCGCTCGCTCACGCCCGATGTCGCCGCCCGCTTCGCCGGCTGCTTCGGCCACTTCCTCCGCGAGCGTTCCGGGCGCGATCCAAACACCTACTCGGGCAAGCCGATCGTGGTGCTCGGTCGCGACGGGCGCGCCGGCAACCAGATGCTCCACCACGCCGCGATCGCGGGGCTGGTCGGATCGGGCGTGGATGTCGTTGATGTCGGCATCGCGATGACGCCGACGGTGGCGACCGCGACCGACGCTCTGGGCGTGCGCAGCAAGCAGATGGTCGCGGGCATGGTGCTCACCGCCAGCCACAACCCCCAGGAATGGAACGGGCTGAAGTGCCTGCTCGCCGAGGGGCGTGACCGCTTCGCCTCCGCCGCGTGCGCGCCGGAGGCCTCGCTCGCCAACGCGATCGTCGAGCGCTTCAAGACCAACGTGCATACCGGCGTGACATGGAACGAGATCGGCGCCGTCTGCCACGACGACGCCGCCACGCCAACCCACGTCGCCCGCGTGCTGGGCGCCATCGAGGACGCCGGCATCTGCGAGGACGCGTCGGTGATCGGCGAGGGCTTCAAGATCGCCGCCGATTCGGTGAACGCCAGCGGCGTCGCCGGCTGCATCAACGCCGCGGAATCGCTGGGCGTCGATGAGTTCTTCCACCTCGGCAACAACACCAGCGGCCTCTTCCCGCACCCGCCCGAGCCCACGCTCGACAACCTCTCCGCCCCCGGTGGCTTGTGCGACAGCGTCCGCCGCAACAACTGCGTCGCCGGCTTCGCCCAGGACCCCGACGCCGACCGCCTCGCGCTCATCGACGAGACCGGCGCGTACATCGGCGAGGAGTACACGCTCGTGCTCTCCACGCTGGCGATCCTCGAGGCCATGAAGCGCCGCGGCGAATCGACCAAGGGGCTCACGCTCGCCGCGAACCTCTCCACCAGCCGCATGCTCGACGACCTCGCCGCCCGCTACGGCTGCACCGTGCTGCGCACCGCCGTGGGCGAGGCCAACGTCGTCAGTGCCATGAAATCGCACCAGTCGCTCGTCGGCGGCGAGGGCAACGGCGGCGTGATCTGGCCCCGCGTCACCTACGTCCGCGACTCCATCGCCGCCATCGCCCTCACCCTCGGCCTCTTGAAGATGTTCAAGAAGCCGCTGTCGGCGATCGTGAAGGACATGCCCGCGTACGCGATCGTGAAGCGCAAGGTGGATCTCACGGATACGTCGCAGGCCAAGATCGCGGCGGAGAAGATCGCCACGCACTTCGCCAGCGAACGTCTCGACCGCCAGGACGGCGTGCGTGTCGATATCGAGAGCAAGCGGGCCTGGCTGCACGTCCGCGGCAGCAACACCGAGCCGATCATGCGGCTCATCGCCGAAGCCCCCACCACCCAGGTCGCCAACACCCTGCTCGACGAGGCCGCCCGCGTCATCAACTCCTGACCGACCCTCGACCCCAGGCGGCTCCGGTCCGACGGCCCGCGGAAAGTGGTGCGCCCCGCTTCGGGCGTGCCGCGCACCCGATACGCTTGCCCGTGACCGATCTGGACTGGATGGACCGCGCCCTGGATCTCGCCCGCCAAGCCGCCGCGCTGGGCGAGGTGCCGGTCGGCGCCGTCGTCGTGCTCGACGGCATGCCCATCGGCGAAGGCTTCAACCGCCGCGAGATCGACAAGTCGCCCTCCGCCCACGCCGAGTTCCTCGCCATCCAGCGCGCCTGCGCCGCGATCGGCGACTGGCGCCTCGAACGCTCCACGCTCTACGTCACGCTCGAACCCTGCGCCATGTGCGCCGGCCTCATCGTCAACGCCCGCGTCCCCCGCGTCGTCTTCGCCACCACCGATCCCAAAGGCGGCTGCGCCGGCACCCTCTACAACCTCCTCGCCGACCCACGCCTCAACCACCGCGCCGAGATCGTCTCCGGCGTCCGCCGCGACGAGAGTGCGGCGATGCTGACGAACTTCTTTCGCGCCCTGCGCGCCCAGTGACGCGCCTCCTCTCCCCGCCTGCGGGGAGAGGACGATCTGAGGCGAAGCCTCAGATCAGGTGAGGGGATTGCGCGCACCTGCACACAGCCAACTTCGGATCGCCCCTCCCCGCTTCGCGGGGCGGGGAGGCGCGGCATCACCCCTCCCACGGCCACCGCATCGCCACCCCGCGCGCCGCCAACCGCTCCTGCAACCCCTTCACCCGCTCCGCGCTCGCATGCACCGCCGCCGGTGATAGTTTCTTCTCCACACACTCCGCCGCCAACACCCCCGCGGCCTCGCCGATCGCGTACTCCGTGTGGTGCATCCGTGAACACCCGTTCGCCACGTGCGTCACGCCGATGCCCTTGCCCGCCGCGATCAGGTTCTCCACCCGCACCGGCACCAGCGACCCCAGCGGAATCCGATACGGCGACGCCGGCACATACACCGAGTTCCGCCCGCTGCACGACGGGTGCAAATCCAGCGTGTAGTGCCCGATCGCGATCGAGTCGGGGAACGCCTCGCCCATCCCCAAGCGCCCGGTCTTCTCGTTCATGCCCGGCGGCACAAAGTCCATGTTCGGCTTGCCGTCGCGGCGCCGCTGCTCGGTGCCGAGGTGCGACTCGCTCAGCATCGTGCGCGCCAGCAGCCGCCGCGGCTCGCGGATGTACGCCGCCTTGGCGAACCCATCGCTCGTGCCCAGTTCATCGCCGCGCAGCTTCAATCCCGGGAAGCCCACACCTTCCTGCATGCCAACGCCCGATGGCCGCGGAGCCTCCGTCTGCATCCAGTACAGGAGACACAGACTCTGCTCCCGCGCCTCGCGCAGCGCCAGCGCGCGATCTGCCGCCGACACACCGAGCAGTGGCCGCTGCCAGTAATCCATCTGCACCCAGTTCACCAGGCACACGTCGGGGTGGGGGGGATGTTGCGCTGCTTGTTGTTCGAGGTAGATCGCCCGATCCACGATCCGCCGATACCGCCACATCTCCCACTCGCCATTCCGCGGCTCATGCGGCCAGGGCACAAACGGAAACGTGTGCTTCCCCGCCTCGTTGTGGCTCGCCACCGTCCATGACAGCAGCGTCCCCGGCCACGCCGCGCCCGCCAATCCCGGCTCGCGGCAGATCGTCGGCACATACGACCGCCACCATTCGTACGCCGCGGGCTTCGCGATGGTGTGATCCTCACCCGGCCGATGCTCGAGCGCGAAGCACCAACTGATGCCTTGCTGGTCGCGCCAGTCCGCGCGATCCGTCCGCCCGTGCATCTCGCCGAAGTCGTTCTGATGCTCGGCACCGATGAGGTGCTCGATGCCACCGAGCTCGTACAGATCGCCCGTTTCGGTCGCGTCGAGCACGACCTTGCCGCGGACAACCGCGGCGCTGCCCGTGTCGCGCGTGCCGCGCAGGTACACCGCATCGATCCGATCCCCGCGCATCTCGACCTTCACCGGCTCGTGCTCGAGCACCAGCGTCAGCCGCCCCGCCTCCACATGCGGCCGCAGCTTCTCCATCATCACCGCATGCCACACCCGCGGCTCGGCACACAAGTGGCTCACCCACCCGTTGCCCGGGTTCAGCCGCTCATGGGCCGCGGCAGAAGGAGTCAGCGTGCGGTTCGTGCGATACCACTGCCGCACCGCACGCCGCAGGTCGATGTAGCTGCGATTGCCAATGCCATCTTCAACCCACCGGTGCTCATCCGGCGGCACCGCCTGGCTCGTGAACTGCCCGCCGATCCAGTCCGTCGGCTCGGTCATCACGACGCGCCGCCCCGCCTCGCACGCCGCCACCGCCGCGGCAAACCCGCCCGCCCCGCCGCCGATGATCACGATGTCCGCCGAGAGCTCACGCATACGCCGAGGGTAGCGGCACGTCAGTCATCCAGCCCCGTCCGCTCCCGCCACGCCTGCACCAGTTCGCCCCCCAGCGTCCCCGGCTCGCCCGCACCGATCCCGCGCGATTCCACCTGCACCACCGGCAGCACGCCCCACGACGAGTTCGTGAGCAGCACCTCGTCGGCGTGCAGCACATCGTCGATCGTCACCATCCGCTTCACCACCTCAACGTCATTGGCCAGACACCAATCAAGCGCCCACCGCCGCGTGATCCCCGGCAGCACCGGGCTGGGCATCACCACCCGCCCGCGCCCGCTCGTCTCCGCATCGCCCACCACACCGTCGTGCCCCGCGGCCTGCGATTCCTCCCCACGCGCGATCGGCGTGATCGCCACGCCATCCTTCACCAGGATCACGTTGCTCACACACCCGCCCGCCAGGTGATTGCTCACCTGGAAGACCAGCGCCTCACCCGCCCGCTTGCTGGCCGCGATCTGCAGCTCCCGCAGCCGCGCCCAGTAGTTCACCGTCTTGTGCCCCTGGAAAGTGTCGAGCGGATTGGCCTTCCAATCCGCGATCGTCACCATCACGCCGCGGTCGAACATCTCGCTCGGGTACTGCGTCGCCGGCGTCGCCGCGATGATGAGCGTGGGCTGATGCTCGAGAGCCCCCTCCCCGAGGGAGGGGGTTGGGGGTGGGTTGGTTCTCGCCGACGCCCGCTCTCGACTCTGCCGCACCTTGTCCAGCAGATTGAGATCCCCGCCCGTGATCGTCAGCCGCACCCGCAGCCTCAGCGACTCCGGATACGCCGCGCTGGCCCGCGCCGCCGTCCGCTTCACCGCTTCACCCAAGGCCCCGGCCCGCAGACTCTCCGACAATCCCAATTCCCGCGCCGACACGATCAACCGATCCAGATGCGCATCCAGATCCACCACGTCCCACGCGTTCACCGCCGACAGCTCATCCCCCGGCTTCACCTCGCCGCCGTTGTTCACGGCGAGCATGGTCTCAAAGAGCCCCACCCCGTGCTGCATCGCGGCGTCAAACGCCGAAACCGTCGCGCTGTCCCGATCAATGAACTGGCCGTTAAGAAAGACCGAGGGCATCGCGGAGCGTAGACCCCGACGGGCGGACTCACTCCGGGCAGATCAGCTCGTTGTATCGCTGCACAAAGATCGTGAAATCCTGATCGTTTACGACACGATCCAGATTGAAATCACAGACGCAGCCGGGGGCCATGCCCGGCTCCCAGCACACCATCACGTCGTACGCGGTGGCGAACTCCTGAAAATCCAGGTCGTCCACAACACGGTCGCCGTTCAGATCCCCGTCGCACACCGCGCAGGCCCGCCACCGCGCCAGGAACGGCCTCCACTTCCCCCCGATCTTGCGGATGCCCGGGTCGAGATAGAGCTCGTCGTTGAACACGTACAACGGAGCGCTCGCTTCGACATCGGCAAAGCGGCGCCAGTTTAAGAGGTCTGTCGCGTACAAGCCCCCGTCCGTCGCAGCAAAGAGTTGCTTTCGGTACTCCGCCAGGTCGAAGATAGCCTCGGGCCAGTACGGCAGCGTGGCAATACCCAGCCAGTCCTTGCCATCAAACCGGGCCAGATGCCTAGCGAACGTGTTGGGGCCCGCGGTGTTCAGCCATCCACCCACGTACAGCTCACCCTTGTATTCCCCGATGGTGTACACCGAACCCGAGAACGTGTCGTAGCTCACGCCCGAACCCAGGGGCTGCCAGAAGAAACCGTCCCAGCGGGCCACATTCCTCATGGAGCGCGTGCCGTTGGAAGAGAAGCTGCCACCCGCGATCAACTGACCCTTGAAGTTGTACACGTCATTCAGCGGTCCGCTGAACGTCGAACCCGCCTGCAACCAGTTCGACCCGGTCCACCGATACACCACACCAGCGGATCCCTGAAAAGCGATGTTGCTCCCCGCGTAATACGAGCTGTTCACAACCGCCCCCGCTTGAACGGCGGTGCCCAAGCCAGGCCCCAGCGCTTGCCACGAAGTGCCGTTCCATCGCCCCACGTTCGGCGAGGCGACCGTTCCCGCCTTCGGAAACGAGCCGCCCACATACAGCGTTGAACCGATCGCCTCGACATCGGACACATACGGCCCGCTCTGCCCCGGAATCCCGGCCCCCAGCGGCTTCCACACCCCGTTGTCCAGCACGGCCACATGCCCGACGCTGAAATCTCCCGCGTGCGTGAAATCCCCGCCGACCACCAGCTTCCCGTTCCACGTGGTCATCGAACCAATCCCGGCGTTGAACCCCCTGCCCAGCGTGTGCCAGCCGACTCCGTCGTATCGGGCCACGTTGAGGACGCCCACGCCGTTCACCGTTGTGAACAGCCCGCCCATGTACAACGAGTCGCCGATGGTTTGAAACGACAAAGCGCTTCCTTCTCGTCCCGGAGTCACCGCACTAACCACCCCGTCCTTCCACTGCCACATGCCCTTGTCGTTGTCATTGAAGAGCAACGCGCCTCCGAGCGAGCCAGCAGACACCACCGGCTTGGCACAGCCAAGCGGCCTCCACGAAGTCCCATCAAAACGAATCAGGTTCGGGCTTGGATCGCTGCCGGCCATCGCCGCCGCCAGTCGCCCGCCCACGATTAACTCGCCACCGTGCAGCGTCAGCGCGTAGATGGTGTTGAAGCCTGCGCCGATCGACTCCCACGCGCTCCCATTCCACCGCGAGAGCGAGCTCCCCCCCGCGTACAAGACGCCCTGGAAGTCGACCATCTGCGTCACCCAGCCGACCACCGAGCTCCCCATCGCCGACCACGAGGTCCCGTCCCACGAGGCGACATGAAGCGCCGGAGCTCGGTTCCAGAAATCGTGAATCTCGGTAAACTCTCCACCCACCACCAACTTGCCGTTGAATTCTCGGATGCTGCGCACCGCTCCCCGAGGCCCGTCAAGCAACGGAGTCCATTTCGTGCCGTCGTAACTCACCACGTTCATCGCGAACTGATTGTCCCACGTGTCGATCAACCCGCCGATGATCAGTTGATTCTGATAGGTCCCGACCGCGTACACACACCGATTGGTGCTGCGG
>ERZ1066133.204-NODE-204-length-32611-cov-8.688752_pt1 | contig 32611 bp, 29 predicted proteins | sample MGYA00382780_ERZ1066133 | MGnify/ENA primary metagenome ERZ1066133 (study PRJEB33369, sample SAMEA5778363) | biofilm metagenome | biome: Industrial cooling water; feature: Water cooling tower basin; material: Biofilm | place: United Arab Emirates | collected... | reverse complement strand
CCAGTGGATGATTGAACTCGGTGTGCCGGTTGCGCCTGCAAAAACCGCTAACAGTTTTTTAGAGGGGAAGGAATTTGCGCAAGAAATTGGATTTCCGTTGGTGATTCGTCCTTCTTTCACGCTAGGTGGAACAGGGGGCGGATTTGTACACGATAAAGACGACCTCGATGAAGCCTTGAACCGTGGATTAACAGCCAGTCCTATCCACGAAGTGTTGGTAGAGAAAGCAATGCTTGGTTGGAAGGAGTTTGAATTAGAACTTCTCCGCGATGCAGCCGATAATGTGGTGATTATTTGTACCGTTGAAAACTTCGATCCAATGGGTGTGCATACAGGCGACAGCATTACCGTGGCTCCTGCAATGACCCTCAGCGATACAGCATTTCAGCTCATGCGCAACAGCGCCATCCGCATGATGCGCGACCTTGGCAATTTCGCGGGCGGATGTAATGTGCAGTTTGCCCTCAATCCAGAAACCGAAGAAATCATTGCCATTGAAATCAATCCGCGTGTGAGCCGTTCATCAGCCCTGGCGAGCAAGGCAACTGGTTATCCCATTGCAAAAATTGCTGCTAAGCTGGCCATCGGTTATAACCTCGATGAGCTTAAGAACCAGATTACCCAAACCACATCGGCGTATTTTGAGCCGGCATTGGACTATGTAATTGTGAAAGTACCCCGCTGGAACTTCGATAAGTTCAAAGGCGCCAACGATACACTTGGACTGCAAATGAAGAGTGTGGGTGAAGTGATGGCCATTGGAAGAAGCTTCAACGAAGCCATCCAAAAAGCTTGTCAGAGTTTAGAAAACGAAGCGGTTGGATTGGGATATTATGGAAAGAGTTTGATGAAGAATGAGGAATTGGTGGAGTACATCAAAACGCCGAAGTGGGATCGCATTTTTAGAATCAAAGATGCCCTCATGCAGGGTACTACCGTGAAGACCATCAGCAAAGCCACCGGCATTGACAGGTGGTTCATCTTCCAAATACAAGAGATTTGCAATATTGAAAAGGAGTTGGCGAATTACAACATCGACAGTTTACCGATTGATTTATTGAAGAAAGCGAAGAAAAACGGCTTCGGCGATGAGCAAATTGCCCGCATCCTCAATGGTGAGTGTACCGATGAGCAGGTGTACGAAAAGCGCAAAGCTGCTGGCATTGCCCGCGTATATAAAATGGTGGATACCTGCGCCGCAGAGTTTGAGGCGAAAACGCCGTATTTCTACAGTACGTTTGAGTAGAGAATGGTCTTTAGTCCTTAGTCTTTGGTCTTTGGTTGTTATATGGGGTCCCCCCTCGAGAACCTCGGGGATCGCCCCCTCGAGAGCCTCAGGGACCACCCCCTCGACAAGCTCAGGGACCGCCTTTTTCGCGCCGTCATCCCGCCCCCTCTCACCGTCATCCCGCATTTAATGCGGGATCTGTCCTTTATGAACGTGGTAACCGAGATGCCTTCAATGCTGTTTTTGAATGAAAAGGGGTTCGTGTTCTCACGTTCCCACGACGGGAGATCCCGCATCGGGGTGCGGGATGACGATTAAAAAAGAACGTTCCCACGACGGGAGATCACCGACGATGAATGTCGGTACTCAAAGCCGCATCGGCCCTTCGACAAGCTCAGGGTAAAACCCTCGAGAACCTCGGGTTGAACCTTCGGGAGCCTCAGGAACCGTGCGGGATGACGAACAAGAAAGAGCGTTCCCACGACGGGGGATCACCGACGATGAATGTCGGTACTCAAAGCCCGCATCGCCCCTTCGACAAGCTCAGGGTAAACCTTCGAGAGCCTTAGGGACCGTGCGGGATGACGAACAAAGAGAACGTTCCCACGACGGGGGGCCCCGCATCGGGGTGCGGGGTGACGAACAAGAAAGAAGGGTCCCACGACGGGGGGCCCCGCATCGGCCCTTCGGAAGCCTCAGGCACCGTGTGGGATGACAAACAGAAAGACTGGTTCCCACAAAAACCAGTTCTCTCAAATCCCCTAACTTAGCCCCATCTTATGCAATTCAACCACGCTGTTTGTAAGTTATGCGAAAAGGGAGGCAATACCATCCAATATAAGCTCCGTATGGCCGATGTGGTGGTTTGCAAACATTGCGGATTTCATTACACCACCTACCTCGATGATGAATATGAACCCGCCTCTGCACACTCAAACAAAAAGGACCTAGATCCTAAAACCGTTCAGTATATCCAAAACAACCTACAAAGCAATCCCCATAGGTTTGAACGACATGTTGCTTTGGTAGAATCTTTCCTCACACCACCCAGTCGCATCATGGATGTGGGTTTTGGTGGCGCGCTCTTCCTCACCACCATCCTCAAAAAAGGATACGAAGCCTGGGGCATTGAACTCGATCAGCAATACCTATTGTATGCAGAGCAAGTGCTTCACCTAAACCATATCTACGATAAACCTGTCCAAGACGCTTTTTGGAAAGCCCATGCTGGCAGTATGCAAGGAGTGGTACTTTGGGATGTACTAGAACATGTAAACCACCCACGCATATTTGTACAGGCTGCAGCCAATTTAATGGAACCCGGTGGCTATTTATTTATTGATACGCCTTGTCGCGATGCTTTTTACCACCGCAGCGGCGAATGGATGGCCAAGCTGTCTGGTGGTAGGCTGAAGGGTTTCTTGCACGATTTGTATTCCAGCCACCGATTTGGGCATAAGCAAATTCTTAGCAAAGCCGATATGCAGCTCTTATGCCAGCAAACCGGACTACAATTGGTGAAGATTGAATTAATACACGAGCTCAGTTTTCCTTATACTTTTTACTTAAAGAAAATACTCAAGCAACCCGCTTTGGTAAAAGCAGCCCTCCCTTTGGTGCAATTATTTTTTCGCCTTTTTCCTATTCGGAATAAAATGTTAGTGGTAGCACAAAAACCCAACTAAAAACGAACATTCGTAAGGGTTAATGAAGTTCTTATGAATTCATTCACAATATTTTGGAATGTACTTGACCGCCCATTATATTTGTGAGCGTTAACAAGAATCAAAAGACCCCAAACATCCAACTTCCTTAAAGTAACAGGATTACAGTCTCCTGATCTTGTACCAAGTACAAATCCCCCGAATAATAAGCTGATTATCAATCATCTTGCGTATATTTACGTAAGTTGCTGCACCACAATACTGTGAGTGAGGGTGCGGAACGCTTGCAACAAATTAATACCTTACAACAATGATGAATCGAATTTTTAGGTGGCCTTTTTTCTTGCTTTTGCTTGTACTGTTGGGAAGCTTTGGTTCTTGTGTCACCAAAAAACAAATAGCAAGGGCTAAGAAGGAATATGTTTATTTACAAACTGGAATTGACAGTTTACAATCTATTCCCAAACCCCCTCAAGCAAGAATAAGACCCTATATTGATTTAAGTATTTCTGTTATTACCCCAGCTCTTCAAAAGGAACAATTAGATGTTTTTGGTAATGGAAGGCCAGTTGACTATAAAGTGGATTCTTTAGGGCAAATCAATTTTCCATTAGCGGGAAGATTGAATCTAAAAGGCATGACTGCTATGGAGGCTTCTACTCTTATTGAAAGTAAATTAAGGAATTATGTGAAAGACCCATTTGTTCAAATTAAGTTCGAAGGGTTTAATATTTCTGTGACAGGAGAGGTATCTAAGCCTGGTTTTCTTTCACTAAGAGATGAAAGTCCTACAATTTTTAATGCTTTGAGTTCAGCTGGTTATGCAAACTATGAATCGAGGCGCGATAGTATCTTAATACTAAGGCAAACAGATGAAGGCTTATACAAATACTATGTAGATATCAGAGATGCCAAATCTGTATTTACCCCTGAACATTATTACTTACACCCCAACGATTTGGTAGTGGTAGGACCAAGCGACAAAGCAATAAAGTCTTATCTGTTGAGAACTCAGCAACAGGACATTACAACTTTACAACGATATAACTTATTGGTATCAATGGTATTTTTCTTGATTCCAATAGTAAATCTATTCATTAATAATCGTTGATTATGTTACCTGATAATAATAGCAATCCAATTCAAGTTAAAAGTAGTCTTGAGAATCCGCAGGACAATTTCTCGGCCAATGCAATTAAGGATGTATTTCTAAAATACCTGCATCATTTACCTTTTATACTTTTTTGTGTAATTATTGCTTACGGAATTGGTTATATAGTTATTAGGTATGCAGATCCTGTTTATAGTGCAGAAACGCAGTTTTTAGTAAAGATTCCTGAATTGAATGCGACATCTAAGTCTGTGACTAATTCTGATTTAATTGAAGAGGCGCTGAATGAGAATAAAAAGTTGAACCTAGAAGTTGAAATTACCCGATTAAAATCAATCAAATTTTTAAAACGAGTTGTTGAAAAAGGCCATTTTCAATTAAAGATTCGCAACCTCGGAAGATTTAGATCAACTACTCTTTTTCAAGAATCGCCCGTACGAATTGGTAATTTTTTCCTTGCAGATTCTTCTTCATATTTCAACTTGTATATTGATAAAATTGAAAACAACCGCATTTACTTTACTCCAGGAAAAAATCCATCTGGAGTTCCGGCAACAGCCACTCTTGGACAAATAATTACTACAAAAGAAGGAAATAGAATTTCACTATTGAATGCTTCTCCCGGTCAAACAGTGAATTTTTTATTCCCGATGGAAGTTTCCTACACACCTTCTGTTGATGTAGCAAGACAAATTGCAGGAAAGTTGGCTGTTTCCCAACAAGGAAAAACATCTGTTATTAATCTAGTGCTTAGAGGAGATAACCCTATTATTGCTAGAGAGTTTTTAGATCTTCTGGTATATGAATACCAAATGTTAGACATTGAATCAAAAAGAAAGGCCAGTAGCGATGCGGTTGTTTTCATTAATGATCGATTGAAAGAAGTGGAAGTTGAAATTGAGGACCTAAACGATCAATTAATGAGTATTAAGAAAAGAAATAAATTCTTAGATATTCAAGAGGGGGCAAGTTATAGAAGTAAACAAGTTGAAGGCCTTTATTTTAAAAAAATTGATTTAGATACTGAAAGAGAGATTATTAAAATGTTGAGAAACTACCTCAACGATAAATCGAATAGTAGAAGAAAAGTACCTATTCTTTTTGGTCTGGAAGATAGTTATCTAAATAAAGCCGTTTCAGAATACAATAAAGTTCAGCTAGATTTTGAAAGAGATCTAGAACAGTTTTCTGGTTTGGATTCTAACCGATTTGTACGCGATTACGAAAAGCAGCTTTCAGAATTGCGCTACAACATCATGGAAATTTTGGTTAACCTCGAAAAGCAGGTTAAGGTAAAAGAGAATGTTCTACTAAGCAATGAACAATATCACTTAGATGAATTGAATAAAGTTCCTGAACTACAAAAAGAATATGAAACTATAAATAGTCTTTTAGTAATCAAAAAAGGACTGTACACTTATCTTATTCAAAGGAAAGAACAGATAGGTATTACGTCTAGTTCGGTTCAAACTGGATACGAGTCTATAGATAAAGCGCAGACAAGCTCAATACCTGTAGAACCCAAAGTGACAAATATTCGCAATTTCGCCATTCTATCGGGTCTTATTTTTGGAATAGTTGTTATTTATTTATTAGAACTCTTTAATGATAAAATCATTTCGCGTGAACAATTACAGAAGAGGTTAAAACTGCCTATTGCAGGCGAAATAGCCCATACCGACCAAGCCGACCGATTTGTGTTTAAAAAGAGCCGTTCTCTTATTGCAGAACAGTTCCGAATGGTACGAGCCAATTTACCTTACCTACTGAAAACAGAAGACACCCATAAAGTCATCCTTATTACTTCAACTATACCGGGCGAGGGTAAATCATTCGTAAGTTCGAACCTGGCAGCTTCGCTCTCTTTGGTTAATAAAAAAACAGCCCTGCTTTTATTTGATCTTAGGAAAATTAACAGTGTACCCGCCATAAATGAGCTCATGGAGCAAACACGTTTGCAAAGGGGTATTACCAATTACCTCATTGGACAAGTAGAAAATCCAGATCAGATTCATTTGGAACACCCCGAATTTCCCAACCTGCATGTATTTCCTTCTGGACCTATTCCGCCTAACCCCGCAGAATTGTTGTTGAATCCGAAAGTGAAAGAACTTTTCGATTATCTCCGTTCTGCCTACGATTATGTAATTGTAGATACCGCACCCTCTGCATTGGTGAGCGACTGTTTTATTTTACAAGACTATGCCGATATCACACTCTACCTCATCCGCCAGCGCTATACCCTATTGAAGCAAATGGATTATATCCGCGAAATAGCTGAAACAGGACGATTAAAAAATATGACCCTCTTGGTAAACGATGTGGTGGCAGGTGGCCGATATGGCTATTATGGATATACCTATACCTATGGATATGGTTATACCTATAATTACAATTATACCTATCAAACCAGATATGGAGCTAACGACTATTATACTGAATCTATCAAGCTCAGTTGGTTGAATAAGTTGATTGGTTTTACCATGAAGTTGTTGAGAAATAGAAAATGAGTCAAACAGAACAACTAATCCATAAAACAGAATGGACGGAAGAGATTCTTCCCCAATCATCTTTATTGGATTTAAAGCTAAAGGAAGTAGTACGTTACCGAGATCTCTTGTGGATGCTGGTCAAAAGAGATTTTATTGCTACCTATAAACAAACCATTTTGGGTCCCATTTGGTTTTTCATTCAACCCTTACTCACCACCCTTACATTTATTGTAGTCTTTGGTAAAATTGCAGGTATTCCAACAGGCGGAGTACCCATGTTGGTCTTTTATTTATCGGGCATTACCCTTTGGAATTATTTTGCGGAATGTTTGAATAAAACTGCCACTGTATTTCGCGATAATGCTGCCATTTTTGGTAAAGTGTATTTCCCACGACTCATTATGCCACTCAGTATAGTTGTTTCTAATCTGGTTAGATTAGGTATTCAAATGCTGTTGTTTTTGGGTATTTGCGGCTATTACCTTTACCAAGGCGCAATTAGTCCTCAGTGGCAATTGGCTTTGGTTCCTATTTTGGTTGTTTTAATGGCTATGATTTCCTTGGGTGCCGGTATGCTCATCAGCGCACTCACTACCAAGTACCGCGATTTGATTTTCTTATTGACTTTTGGAGTGCAATTGCTCATGTATGCCACGCCTATTATTTATTCTTTGGACAGTATTCCGGCCAAATATGCTACCATTATACAATCCAATCCCATGAGTGCTATTATAGAAACCTTCCGTTTTGCTTTCACGGGATCAGGGAATTTTTCCTGGATGAGCTTGGGCTACAGCGCTGCTTTTGCAGCAGCGTTATTATTGATAGGAACATTGGTATTTAACAAGGTAGAAAAGTCCTTTATGGACACGGTTTAAGAAAAGCAAAATGTCGCAGCCAGCCATTATTATAGAAAACCTTAGCAAACAGTACCGATTGGGAGATGTGGGTACAGGTACGTTAAGTCATGACCTCAAACGTTGGTGGTATGCACTGCGGGGAAAGGAAGATCCTTTTGCTAAAATTGGAGAAACCAACGACCGTACGCAAAAAGGCAACAGCGAATATGTGTGGGCTTTAAAAGACATCAACCTCCAAATTAACCAAGGGGAGGCGGTGGGTATTATTGGCAGAAATGGTGCCGGTAAAAGCACCTTACTCAAGTTATTGTCAAAAACTACTGCCCCCACTACAGGTAGTATAAAAGTGAAGGGAAGAATTGCCAGCTTATTAGAAGTAGGAACAGGGTTTCATCCCGAATTATCGGGGCGAGATAATATTTATTTGAACGGCGCCATTTTAGGCATGCGCAAAAGAGAAATAGACAGAAAGCTCGATGAGATTGTAGATTTTGCTGGTATTGAACGTTATTTAGATACACCTGTAAAACGCTACAGCAGCGGCATGTATGTACGATTGGCTTTTGCGGTGGCTGCACATTTAGACAGCGATATTTTAATTGTAGATGAAGTATTGGCTGTGGGCGATGCTGAGTTTCAGAAAAAATGTTTGGGGAAAATGGGGGAAGTGAGCCAAGGACAGGGAAGAACGGTTTTGTTTGTGAGTCATAATATGGAAGCTATAGCTACACTTTGCCAATCATTGATAATTTTAAAAAATGGGAATAAAGATTTTGATGGTCATGTTGATAAAGGAATTCCCTATTACTTAAATGGTGCAAAGTCAACAGAACCCAGTGTAGATTTTTCTGTAAGCAAAAACAGACACTTCGAAAGATTTGGACAAAATCAATTTGGTCAATTTTTGAAGATTGAAATAAAGAAGAATGGTGTACCAAACTCTGATTTTAAAATTGGGGATTCAATTGAAATTAAATTACACCTTTTATTAAAAAATAAATCCTCTGTAGCAGAATTTGGAGCTGTTATTACGAATGCTAGAGGCCAACGGTTACATCATTTAGTTTCATCATGGAAAGAACTATATACAGATCTTCAACCAGGTCAATACTCATTTAAAATTATAACAGAGCCCATTCAGTTATATCCTTCAGACTATTCCATATCAATTTGGTTTCGCGCTAATGATGAGAATGCATCAGACGATTTTATTGAAAATGCAATTCAATTCGCTGTTTCTAAAAACGAAGAGCAATCATTTCAGAAACTTGATAGATACTGTAACAATGGTGGGATTTTTATTAAGTATCAGTGCAAATTAGAACAGGAGCAATAATTTTTTCAAGGTTTTCTTCAAGGCGTTTACCGGGGAAGGCTTTACTTCCTTTGGGCAATACTAGTCTTTTAGAACAAGTAATATCAAATGCGAAAAATCTTGATGTAGATGAAATTATCGTAGCAACATCTAACAATATTGATGATAATAAAATAGAAGACTTATCTAGTAAAAATGGCGTGAAATGTTTTAGGGGCAGCTTAGAAAACGTTGCAGAAAGGTGCGCTCAAGCTTTACAAGCATTTGGAATAGACTATTTTATTAGATTAAATGGAGACTCTCCGATTATTCCTGTTTTAGAATTAAATGAACTTCTAAAAAATAAAAGTGAACTCATCAAGTATGATCTAATTTCTAATTTAATAGAAAGAACATTTCCGTATGGATATAGTATTGAAATTGTAAGATCAAAATCCTTTCTTTTAAATCAAACCAACTTTTCAGAATTACAATCTGAGCATATCACATCTTATTTTTATGAAAATGCCACTAATTTCAAATTCAGGTCAATTACTTACAGTGGTGGTATTGAAAACCTTTCAAAATATACTTTAACTGTTGACGACAAAGCTTCTTATGAACAAATGAAAGCTCTTTTTGAGCAGATAAATTTAAAAACAAGCAATCAAATAGAAACAATTATTTCAAAATTAAAATTCAATGATTAATCTTTTTTCTATCAGACCCAAAGGATTTAACATAGGTAATGATGTAATTTACTTGGGAGTGAATCATTTTGTAAGACTCGCATTTAAAGAAAATTATAATGTAATTTCTTTACCTGCGACAAGTAAATATGAAAGTCAAAAAAAGGCAGGGTTAAGCTCTCAAACAGTATATGATATAAATCAGTTTGGAGATGGTGTTATTATTGGGGGAGGAAACTTGTATGAAAATGGGGAGCTTGAAATAAATCCAGTTGCCCTTAAAGCCTTAGAAAAGCCTTTGATGATATTTTCCGTATCAAGGGGTAGAATTTTTAATAAGAACCATCAGCTGGTAGACAGAACTGATGTAATGACAGACGACAAGCTAAGGCTAGTTAATGAAAGAGCAGATTTTTCTCTTTCTAGAGATATTGAGACCCAGAAATATATTAAGAGCATTGGTGTAGAAACACAGTTGGGAGGTTGTCCTACTCTATTTATTAATGAAATTCCTCAACACTTAGTACCATTGCTAGACGCTGATAAAACTGATGCATTGATTTCTATAAGAACGCCAAACTTAATGAGCATACCAGTTGCAGATCAGTATGAAATGAGGGAACATTTTATAAAAATCATAGAACTTCTTAAAAGAAAAGGATATAAAAATGTTCGTTTTTTATGTCATGATCATAGGGATATTCCTTTTGCTGCTTCATTTAAGGGTATTGATTATGTATATACCGAAGATGTTTATACTTATTTAACTTATTTGCGTAATACAAGATTAAACCTTACATACCGCTTACATTCCTTTATACCTTGCTTGTCATACAATATCCCTACTATAAAAATTAGTTATGATGAAAGAGCTATTTCCATGTTAAAGACACTTGGCTTAGACGAATGGAATATTAATATGTTTCAATCAGATGTCCTTTCTGAAATAGAGTATCGTTTAGATCATTTAGCTGAGCTAGAAACTTTAAAGGAATCTTTAAAAGAAAAATGGAATACGCTAAGAAATACAATGCTAGAGGCTTCAAATCAATTTGCAAATCAAGTAAAGAGTAATCGAAATGAATAATGCTTTTCATGTAATTGCTGAAGCAGGAACTAATAACAATGGCAACCTTCAAAAAGCAAAAAATCTAGTAGATATTGCTAAAAGAGCGGGCGCAGATTCTGTAAAATTTCAAATGATTAACACATGGGGCCTTTACCTTCCAGGAAAATATGAGTATGGTCATTATAAAATTGAAGACGTGATTCGTATTCGAGAAGCTGGAGAAATGTCTGATGAGGAATATATTGAATTGAGTAATTATGCAAATCAAATAGGGATCCCTTTTTCATCCTCGGTGTTTGATGAAAAGGCTTTAAAACTTTTAGATCAGTTTAATCCGCCATATATTAAAATTGCTTCTTGTGATTTAAATAATATTAGATTTCTAAGACAGGTTGCGGAATACCAACGTAAGATTATTCTTTCAACGGGGATGTCAACTCTTGCTGATATTGAAAATACCTTATCAGTTATAAATAAAGAAAGTAAATGTGATATTGTTCTTTTGCACTGTGTTTCAATATACCCTTGTGCGCTCGAACAAACGAATTTGTCTTATATCAATACGCTTAAGTCAAAATTTGGAGTTCCTGTAGGGTTTAGTGACCACACAGGCTCAAGTCATGCTGCTTGTGTTGCCCTAAGTTTAGGTGCTACTTGGTTTGAGAAACATTTTACAGAAGATAAAAACCAAGAAGGCCTAGATCATGCTTATGCAATGGAAGAACAGGGACTTTTAGAGTATATTAATGATTTAAAAGCTGCTTCTTTGAGTTTAAAAAGTTCCGAAAAACAATTAACTGAAAAAGAACTATACACGAGAAGGCGAGCAAGAAGATCTTTATATGCAGCAAAAGATCTTTCTATTGGGCATATTTTAACGGATGCAGATGTTTTGTGTGTAAGACCTGAAAATATTATGCAGGCAGATGAAATTGATATATTAATTGGAAAGCCCTTGACTAAGTCAATCCAAAGGTTTGAGCCTTTCTCCAAAGATCACGTATGAAAATTTTAGCTGTTTGTAAAGCCTCTACCTCCATAGGTTTAGGCCACTTAATTAGAATAAATACTTTTTTTGAACAGTGGAAAAAACTAAATGCTAGTGTTCAGATTGACTTATTTTTTATTGGGGATGAATCTTTGTTGAAACTAGTACAAACGAATAATTATGCTCAGATTCAAGTTATTAGTGAAGATCAACAAGATTTAGATATTCAAAATTATGAGTATCTAATTCTTGATCTCACCGATATCAAGGAAAACTTATTGTGGTCGTTAAAAAGCAGAGCAAAAAAAGTTGTCTTGTTAAGTCCAGTATTTTCTCATTGGCATCTTGTAGATATATATTTTGGGAGAACAAAGTATATTGGTATTGATGAGGAAAAATTTCCAAATTTAGAGATATATACGGGTTTAGAATACGCGATAATACAAGACAGTTGTGTTAAAATTAGTGCAGGTAGATTTGAGGAAAATTTAAAAGGAAATTATTTTCCTGTTGCTATTATTATGGGAGGAGGAGATGCAAATAATAAAACGCTACAAATTTTACGAGCATTAAAAAATTGTAAAGTACCGGCAACTTTTTGGGTCATGTTGGGGGAAGGATATAAGCATTCTTTAGACACTTTAACTGATGAAATTAGAAAGGATACAAATCATGAAATTATTCTTGCCAAGTCTAATCATAGTATGTGGCATATTTTACAAAATTGCTTGTTAGGTATTCTCCCAGGAGGAATAACAACTTATGAAGCTGTATATGCAGGACTTCCAACCATAAATTTTTATGAAGACCAATCGCAACAGTTTTTAATTAAAGAATTGGTTGAGGCTGGAGCTGTATTTGATTTTGGCATTTTTTCAGATGAGATGTTAAATAAAATAGTTGAATTTATTGATGAGGTATATAATAGGAAAGGCTTTTTATTAACTGCTCATATTAATTCTAAAAACTTATTAATTCAATCAGGAACAGCTAAAATTATATCTACTTTAAACTCAAAAGAAATCTAATTAATGATTGGGATAGTAAACTATAATTCCGGAAATTTTACTTCAGTGTTCAATACAATCAATTATTTAGGATATCCCTTAAAAGAAGTAAACACCTCATTTGATTTTGAAGATTGTACACATATTATACTGCCTGGTGTAGGAACTTTTAATTATGCAATGGAGCAACTAGATAAGCTAAATTTATTAGTACCACTAAAACAACATATCCTTCAAAATAAAAAATTCTTTTTGGGTATTTGCGTGGGTATGCAAATTTTGGCCGAATTAGGAAATGAAAATGGAAACTGTAATGGTTTGGGTTGGTTAAGGGGTAGTGTTGAGAAATTTAACTTTAATGGTGAGGATTTGCGTTTACCTCATATTGGATGGAATACTCTTGAAAGCATAGAATCCAATGTACTATTACATGGAGTCAATCAGCAGGATCCTTCTTTCTATTTTGTCCACTCTTACCATTATTATCCTTCTGATGATTATTCTTACAATATTATTTATTCTAACTATGGCTATAATTTCCCTTCACTAGTACAACATGAAAACATATTTGGTGTTCAATTTCATCCAGAGAAGAGCCAAGAAAATGGTAAGATATTATTAAAAAACTTTTGTGAATTGGTATGATTAAAAAGAGAATTATACCGGTAGTCTTACTTAAAAATGGGCAAATTGTGCAGAGTCGTTTATTTAAACGGCATCAGGTTATTGGTTCACCTACTGCAGTTGTAGAAAGATTAAGTAACTGGAGCAGTGATGAATTGATTTACATAGATATTTCACAACACCAGCTGTATGATTTAAGTAGAGACGATTTGAATCAGCAATCCTTTAGTAGTATTCAGGAAATAATTCAACAAGTTGCATTTAAATGTCATATGCCCCTTTCATTTGGAGGCGGCATTCGAAAAATTGAAGACATAGATATGCGTATTTCCTCAGGGGCAGATAAGGTTACCATAAACTCATTACTTTATGACAAACCTAACGTAGTAAAAGAGGGGGTAAGGAAGTATGGAAGTCAAGCTATTGTAGCATCTATTGATGTAAAAAGAGATGAATCTGGCAACTTTATCGTATTTAAAGGCGGTAAACATCCATTATCCGTACAGCTACAGGACTTCGTAACCCAAATAGTAGACCTTGGTGTTGGTGAAATTTTACTTAATGCTATTCATAAAGATGGAACTGCATCGGGTTTTGACATTGAACTGATAAATATTGTGGTTGATTTAGTTTCTATTCCAGTTATTGCTTTAGGTGGTGCAGGAAACTGGGAACATTTTTCTGAGGTATTAGAAAAATCAAATGCATCTGCAGTTGCAGCTGCAAATATTTTTCAACATTCAGAAAACAGCTATTATAAATGTAAAGAATACTTAGCTCAACAATCACTTCCTGTTAGATTTTCTTCAAAACTTTCTAATCAATCAAAAAATTTATAAAAATGACTCGGGATAAAGTAACTTATTGTAAGAAGTGTCTGGTACCATCTTACTCTGTTAATAACATGTTTGATGATGAAGGTGTTTGTAACGCTTGTAGGGTACAAGAACAATTTGATGAAATTACACCTGATTTTTGGGCAATTAAAGAACAAAAGTTTCTAGAATTGGCTGAGCGCGCAAAAATAAAATCCAAGCACAACTACGATTGTGTAGTACCTGTTAGTGGAGGTAAGGATAGTTATTTTCAAGTACATAAAGCATTAGAATATGGTTTAAAGCCATTGCTTGTTACCTATCATGGGAATAATTATTTGCCAGAAGGGCAAAGAAACCTAGATAGAATGAGGGAAAAATTAGGAGTTGATCATGTAGTATTTGGACCTTCGATTGATACGCTGAAGAAGTTAAATAAGGGTTGTTTTGAAATAATGGGCGATATGAATTGGCATGCACATGCTGGTATCAAAACATATCCTATGTTTTTAGCAACAAGACTAAAAATACCCCTTGTAATTTGGGGGGAAATAACATGGAGCATTGCTGGTATGTTTGATCCTGAAGACTATGTGCAATACAATAAACGAACAGTATATGAGCATGATATGAGGGGCTATACAGTGGATGATATGGTAAAAAGGATACCAGGAATTGCATATAAAGATTTAGCTTGGTTAACTATGCCATCTGATCAAGAACTTGAAGAATCGGGAACTATAGGAATTTACATAGGAAACTATTTCAAATGGGATCCCAATGAGCATGCGTATGAGATGCAAAAAAAATATGGTTTCGAATTTTCTGAAAAACCTTTTGAAAGAACATATCGTCGTATGTCGAATCTAGACGATATGCATGAAAATGGAATTCATGATTATTTAAAATTTATAAAGTTTGGTTATGGTAGATCAACAGATCATGCAAGTAAAGATATAAGATCGGGATATATATCAAGAGAGCAAGGAATTGAGTATGTAAGAAATATGGACCATATAAAACCAAACGACCTTCAACGATGGTTGAAATATGTAGATATGACTGAAGATGAGTTTGATACAATTGCTGACTCATTTCGAGATCCAAGGGTTTGGTGGATAGAAAATGGGTATTGGTATAAACAAAATTTATGGGGTGTACCTTCTGCTTATGGCAAGGTGAAACTCAAACAAGAGTTATGGTCAAAATACTTATAATATATGAAGGAAAATGATATCAGGCCCAAAGACTTAATGGAACTAAAAAAGCCTGCACTAGAACATGATATTCAGTTTTTAAAAACACGGTTTCATGAGTTTATTTCAAGCAGTTGCATTGCATGTGGGTCGTCTAATGTGGTTCATTGGGCTACAAAAAATGGATTTAAATATTCCATTTGTAAAGAATGCGCAACTATTTACACAAACCCTAGACCAACATCAGAATTACTAGAATCTTTTTATAAGCAATCAGAAAATTATGCTTTTTGGAATAAGTATATATTTCCAACAACAGATGAAGTACGGAAAGAAAAAATTTTTAAACCAAGAGCTGATAGAACAATTGAAATTTGTAAAAAGTATAATTTAACAGGTGGCGTATTAATTGAAATTGGAGCTGCATTTGGAACTTATTGTGAAGCAATTCTTGAACATTCATTTTTTCAGCGAGTAATAGCAGTTGAGCCTACGCCAGGTTTAGCAGAAACATGTAGGAAAAAGGGTTTAGAAACACACGAAGAGGTAATAGAGAAGCTCAGTTTTGAAAAAAATGCAGCTGATGTTGTTGCAAATTTTGAGGTTTTAGAGCATCTAGCTAATCCAAGAGAATTTGTAAAAAAAGCAATTAGCTTTTTGCGAGTAGGCGGTTTATTTATCTGTACATGCCCTAATGGACAGTCTTTAGGGTCAAAAATATTAGAAGAAAACTTTTCAATTTTTGATCACGAACATGTTAACTACTTCAATCCCCACTCTATAGCTATTCTATTAGAATCAGAAAACATGGAGGTGCTAGAAGTAACAACTCCGGGTAAATTAGATATTGATATTCTAAAAAAGTATGCTATTGAGGATAAAGATTTGTTTAAGAATGATCTTAGTTTAAGACAACTATTGGTAGAAGGGTCAGAAGAAACATTAGAGATGCTTCAACAGGTACTACAAAACGAAAATCTTTCTTCTCATATGTGGGTCATAGCGAGAAAGAAGTAACATGAATTTAAAATACAAGTTTTCGAAGCATGGCATGACTGAAGATGAGCTTTTATTTCATGCTAACTATTCACATTCATTTCCCCCGAATACAATCCACGAAACAGAAAAATATGGTATTGGGAAAATGATTCGTAAAATGGCAAACTATCCATCTAGTTGGCCAATAAAAATTCATACAGATCATGGACCAAATCAATGGGACTTTGTAACAGAACACATGTTACAGTCTGAAGCTGATTTATTTGGTTTTTTTTCAGAAAGAATTATAAATGATTTCAAAAAAAAGTCAAATAAAAAAGCTCTATTACTGCAATCTCCATATAAAGCATATAGAGAGAGGAATAGAATAGAAATTGATAATAATGCTATTGGGAGTATATTTTTTTTAGCACATTCTACATTTTGGACAGATAAAGAAACAAATTACGACGAGTTGTTTGATTTTTTTGATAAAAAATTGCCAAGCACACATCATCCCGTGTCTATTTGCTTACATTTTGTTGATGTTCAAAAAAATCGACACATTCCGTTTATAAAAAAAGGATTTCCTGTTTATACTGCAGGAAATTGGGAGCATCCATATTTTGTAGAAAATTTCTATGAGATTATAAAAAAATTTCAGTTTGGATTTTCGAATTCAGTAGGTTCTAATTTATTTTATTGTGTTGATTTAGGCATACCATATACAATTATTGATATTGAGCCAGTAATTGTTTCAAACAGTGATCCCAACATCATTAGTTCTAAAATTGCTCACAAGAATCATTTTCAATATGAAATTCAGTATAATCTTTTTTCAAGTTTTGAAAATCAAATAAATCCATTACAGCAGCAATTTGTAAACGAAGAATTGGACCCTAAAAACAAAATTGCAAATGGAATACTAATGTATCATTTATATTTCTCATATTTTAAATTCAGGCTAAATTCCATCTTTCTTAAACTAACTAGTCTTTTTAACTTGAAAAGCAATGAGTAAGAAATTTTATAAATTAGCGGATAAGGTAGTTTTTCTAGTTAACAGGCTTATTTCTAAAAAACTTCAGAAATATAGAGATGAAGATTTGATACACTCAATAAATGAATATCCCTTTTCTTTTATCAGCCAACCACAAACTGGGTCAAACAATATTGGTATTAGAACAGAAACCTCTGACTTTGATGTGTTCAAACAAATATTTATAAGCAAAGAATATCAGTCTGTAGTTGATCTTTTTAATAAATACAATTACACCCCCTCTTTAATGATTGACGCTGGTGCGAATGTTGGATATTCTTCACTTTATTTATCTGCTTTTTTTCCTGATATCAACATTATTGCATTAGAGCCATTTGAAGGAAACTACCACCAACTAGCCTTAAATACTAAGGGTATTAATGCGCAAGCTATAAAAGCAGCTTTATGGTCAAGCGATGATGATTTGAAAATCAGTCACGATTTTAGAGATGGAAAAGAATGGTCAAAAACCGTTACTCAAGCTAGTAAAAAGGAAAATGAAATATTAGTAAAAGCAGTATCATTAGGATCAATACTTCGAGATCATACAATTTCAAGTATTGATTTTTTTAAAATAGATATTGAAGGTGCAGAAGAAGAGGTAATTTTTAGTGAAAGTTTTCAACAGAATATTGATATCATTAAAGTTATAGCGGTTGAAATTCACGATGAGGTATGCTCTAGACAAAGAATTTGTGATTTTTTTAGTCAGAAGGGCTTCAAATGGTTTAATTCTGGCGAATTGGTTATAGCACATAAGCTTAATTAATGGATGTATCAATCATAATTTGCTGTTATAACAGTGCCAAAAGAATTGTAACTACTTTAGAATATTTGGCAAAATTATCTCTTGATGATCTAAAGGTGGAGCTAATTTTGGTAGATAACAACTGCAGCGATAATACAGTTTCTGTTGCTGAAAATGAATGGAGCAAATTAAATAGTCCATTTCCTTTACGAGTTATTAGAGAAGAAACACCTGGATTATCAAATGCTAGAATGGCCGGTGCAAAAATTTCTACTGCTGAATTGATAGTTTTTTGTGATGACGATAATTGGTTGGATTCAAAGTATATTGTCAATGCAACAGAAATTTTTAAGCGAAGTGAAAAAATTGGTGCTATTGGGGGTATAACTAAATTAGTTACAAATTTTGAGGGTGATTTGCCTTTTTTCTTTCAATCTAACCTGCATGAATATGCTGTGGGGGCACAATATAATCGAGAAGGAATATTAGGAGATGATAAATATTATTTATGGGGAGCAGGATTAGTAATTAACCGATCGCTCTTTATGAAGTGTTTTAGTTCTATTCCATCACTATTGAAAGATAGATCTGGCGATAGTTTAAGTTCTGGTGGTGATACTGAGATTTGTGCTAGATTTCTAATGCTCGGTTATAGTCTTTATTATGACCCTAATTTAATATTGTTTCATTGGATAGATAAGTCAAGAATTGACAATAATTATTTTCAGAAACTTATAAAAGGGCACGATGAATCGTCGGTAGTTATTTCTAATTACTGGACTTTCTTAAGATATTTTAATAAAGGCAAGCTTGGTTTTATTACAAGAATTGTGAATAATAAAATTATGCTTTTGAAGGCAACTATATTTTTAAATCGCAAGAACATACACTGGTATTTTCAACAAATAGTATTTCAATTGAAGTGGATTTTTTCAATCCCATTTCCTTTAAAGAAAATATTTTTTATAAAGCGAACACTTCTAAAATGAAAATATCTGTAGTAGTAATTAATTATAATTTAGGAGATTATTTGGAGTCTACTTTACTCTCTATCATTGATCAAAACTACTCAGATTTAGAATTAATTGTTATTGACGGAGGTAGCACAGATCATTCATTAGAAATTATTAATAAGTATAAAGGGTCTATACATTATTTTGTTTCTGAAAAAGATAATGGAATGTATGAGGCCTTAAATAAAGGCCTAAGAGTATGCACAGGTGAAATAATGACATTCATTAATTCAGATGATGTCCTTTATTCAAATTCATTCTTTACTGTTGCTAAAATATTTAAGCAATATAGGTCTATTGATTGGATAACAGGTATACCAAACCATATAGATGAAATTGGAAGAATTGTATGGTCTTCTGAGCCTAAAATTTGGACACCCTATCATTACAAAAATAAAAATTTTAAATACATACAACAGGAGGGCACATTTTGGAGAAAAGAACTATGGCAAAAGGCAGGTTCTTATGTTAGTACTCAATATAAATATGCAGGTGATTTGGAACTTTGGTCTAGATTTTTTAGCTATGCAGACTTATATACGGTTCCATGTTTTTTAGGTGCATTTAGAGTTAGATCAAAAAATCAAACAAGTTTTGAAAAAATTAATCTATACGACCTTGAAGCAGAACTTATATTAGAAGCTGCTCCAAGCTATGAACGTATTGATGCGAATGTTTTAAAAATAAGTAAAACCCACGCTTTCAATTTTTTAGTTTTTCATAAATTATTTAGAGTGTTAAAAATTATCAATTTTGAAAAGGCATATAATGAACTTTTTCCAAGTCGCCTATTATTAAAATATGATAGAAAACAACAGTCTTTTTATCTTGATCTTTAGTTAAGATAGAAGTGACATTATTCACTATGAGTATAGTATCTATCATTACCATCAATTTCAATAATGTTAGTGGACTACAAGCCACTATAGCATCTGTTTTACAACAAATAGATTTTGTACATGAATACATAATCATTGATGGCGGAAGTACAGATGGATCCAAAAACTTGCTAGAGCAAATTAGTCATCCAAAAGTTCATTGGATATCTGAAAGCGACAAGGGTATTTATGAAGCAATGAACAAAGGATGGCGTAAAGCAACAGGAACCTATTGTTTGTTTTTGAATTCGGGTGATTTTTTATATCAACAAGATGTGTTACAAAAGGTATCCCATTATTTACAAGGAGGTGCAGATATTATATATGGTAATTTATATGCTTTCGACGAAAAACAATCTTGGATTTCTGAATTTTTAGAGCCCCCTTCATTGTATTATTTCTCTTATTATTTTCTTCCACACCCTTCAACGTTCTTTAAGAAATCTTTATTGGAGTCATTGGATGGATACAAGGAGCATTATAAAATTATTTCTGATTGGTTGTTCTATGTAGAAGCGTGCATTCGTGGAGCTTCTTTTCAACATATACCATTAACAATATCATCTTTTTATATGCAAGGTCTTTCTTCTGGTTCTAACTTAGGAAACCAAGAAAAAGAAAGGGTGTTAGCGTATGAATTAAGGTTTCTAAAAAATGATTTTGAGCATTTTAAACGGCTGCGCCAGTTTGATACTTCATCTGTAACAAGACTTGCAAAAAAATTATCCGACTTAAAAATTCACTATTTTAAATAGCATGAAAAAAATACTAGTCACAGGTTCCTCTGGTTTAGTTGGTAGTGAGGTCTGTGTACACTTTGCATCCTTGGGCTATCAAGTTCATGGTATAGACAATAACCAGCGAGCTGTATTTTTTGGTCCTCAGGGCGATACACGCTGGAACCAGCAGCGGCTTCAAGAAAACCTAGTTAGCTTTGTACACCATGAGTTGGATATACGAGATAGAGCAGGCGTTTTAGAGTTAGTAAAAACCATTCGTCCGAATGTGATTGTACATACTGCTGCTCAACCGAGTCACGATAGAGCGGCGGCCATTCCTTTCGATGATTTTGATACCAATGCAACGGGAACGCTCAACTTATTAGAAGCTGCCAGGCAGTTTTGTACGGACTCTCCTTTCATTCATATGAGTACCAATAAGGTATATGGTGATGCACCCAATCGCATTGCTATGGTTGAATTGGAAACTCGTTGGGATTATGCTGATGCGGCTTACACAGAAGGTATTGCAGAAACTTTCACCATTGATCAATCTAAACATTCTTTGTTTGGTGCGAGTAAAGTGGCTGCGGATATTATGGTGCAAGAATATGGCCGCTATTTTAACATGCCTACCGTATGTTTACGCGGCGGCTGTTTAACGGGTCCTAATCACAGCGGTGTAGAATTGCATGGTTTTTTGAGCTATTTGGTGAAATGTAATTTGGAGGGAAAGAAATATTTTATTTACGGTTACAAGGGCAAACAAGTGCGCGATAATATACATAGCCACGATATTGCCACTTTTATGGAAGCTTTTATTGCTGCGCCTCGTATGGGTGAAGTGTATAACTTGGGCGGCGGGAAGCAAAATACCTGCAGTATTCTAGAGGCATTTACTATTGCAGAGCAATTCAGCGGTCAGCAACAAGTGTTTGAGTATGTAGATAAGAACAGAGAGGGAGACCATATTTGTTATTACAGCGATCTGAGAAAAATGAAACAACATTATCCCAATTGGGATATTACCATCAGCTTAACTGAGACTATAAGACAAATAGTGGAAAGCTGGAAAATGCGCATATCATAATTGCTTATGGAAAATAATCACTACCAATTTGAAAATAATCCCGAGTTCCATGTTTGGGACTTAGAGAATTATGCAAGCATTGATTCTAAAAAGCGATTTGAGCAGTCATGGATGAAAAAATTCATTCGCAAAAATGATACAGTTCTAGATATAGGTTGTGGGCCTGGTTATACAACAAAAATCATTCACGATAATGGTATAAATGTTCTTGGAATTGATTTAAACGAGCAATTAGTAGCTATGGCAAAAAATGAAGGCTTGCCAGTAGAGAAAATAGACGCCTTAGAAGCAATTGAAAAAAAAGGAAAGGAGTACAGTTTTTTCCTAATGAGTGATTTTGTAGAACATGTGCCTCTACAAGTAGTGTTTGATATTTTGAATAAAATAAAAGAAATAAGGGGGGCTAGAATTTTTATATGTACACCTAATTTAGATTCTATTATGGGTTTTAAATTTTGGTTTCACATGCCCACACATGTAAATGCAATGCATCCATATGTGATTAGGAAAATGCTGGAAAACATGGGATTTGATATTGAGGCAGAGTGGAGTGAGTATGGAAATCTGCCAGGTGTGGGTTGGAAGCATGCATTAAGAAAAAAGATTCTTCATTATCTGTTAGGCACCCAAGCTCAATTGTTCCACGGGGGAGCTAATATTCATTTTGTTGCAAGAGTAAAATAATGTCGTGGTCAAAGTATTAATCACAGGTGCAGCGGGCTTTTTGGGTTCTCGCATTTTGCAATGGATTCGTACCCAAAAATTAGATTGGGAAGTGTGGGGTATTGACAATTTAAGTAGAAAGGGTGCAGAACGCAACTTGGCTATCTTAGAAAACCTGGGCTGTCATTTTATTCAAGGTGATATTGCTGATCCAACAACTATTGCAAAAGTTCCTACTATAGATTATGTGATTGACTGTGCTGCCAATCCATCGGTCTTGGCGGGGATGGGTGGTGGTACCTTGCGCTTATTGAAAGATAATTTAGAAGGCACATTCTATCTTTTAGAAAAATGTAAAGCAGATCAGGCTGGTTTTGTATTAATTAGTACCAGCAGGGTGTACAGCATTGCAGCTCTCAACCAAATTCCATTATCGGTTGAAAATAATCGATATGTTGTTGATGAACAACAGGCACATAAATTTCCTGTTGGCTTTTCGGCTCAAGGTATAGAAGAACATTTTTCAACACAAGCTCCAATTTCATTGTATGGAGCAACCAAATTAGCGTCAGAACAGTTGGCCATGGAATATCACCATGCATTTGGAATACCTGTTTGGATTAACCGTGCGGGTGTTATTGCTGGAGCTGGTCAATTTGGTAAAATAGATCAGGGCATTTTTTCTTTTTGGGTCTACCAATATTTATTAGATCGTCCACTTGCTTTCATAGGATATGGAGGACATGGCTGGCAAAGTCGTGATTTGGTACACCCTCATGATATTGCAAAACTGGTGGTACAACAAATGACCGAGCCTGTAACAGGAGCTCCTAGAATTGTAAATGTGGGTGGAGGAAAGCAAAATACACTCAGTTTAGCAGAACTAGATACTTATTGTGCAGGGCACTTTAAAAAGTCAACCCCTGTTCAAGCTATTGCAGAAAACCGCGCACTCGATATACCTATGTATTATACCAATTCAGCATTAGCCAAACAATGGTGGAATTGGCAACCAACGTATACAGCAGAACAAATTTTGGATGAGATCCGAGATTTTGCAAAAACAAATCGGGAGTTTGTAGAAGCCATTTCATGAAGATTTGTTTTTTAGTACAATACGCCCATGTGGCGGGAACTTATTTTCGATGGCATAACCTTGCAAAAGCTTTGCAACAACTCGGGCATGAAGTACACGTGTATGCAGGGGACTTTAACACCAAGAGTGAAGCAAGGGAAGAAAACAGAGAAGGAGTATCGTATTTCATAACCCCTTCTTCATATACAACAAGAATTTTTTATAATCCATCTGATCCTTGTACAGGATTAAAAAGATGGTGGAATATGAGAGGAAAGAAATATGATGTATTTCATTTGTTTCAACCTTTTGTACAGGCTTATATTCCTTGGAAATTCTTGCAGCAACAAAATCCCCAATCGGTTTTTCTGTACGATTGGGATGATTTGTGGACCAATGGATTGTTTAGAGAAGCAAACGATCTGCGTACAAAATGGGTTCACTATTCTGTTGCTTGGTTAGAGAAAAAAATACCACAACAAGCAAATGGCACAACGGTCTGCAGCGGCTATTTACAAAACCTACTTCCAACATCTGTAACTAGTCGTGTATTATATAATGGTTTTTGGCCTAAGAAAAATTGGCCCGAGAAAGCAAGTCTCCAAGAAAAATGGAAAATGAATTCAGACGCCTTTCATCTTTCCTATATTGGAAAAACGGCGGGTGAATTAGCTTGGATTGCAGCAGGCTTTCAAGCAGCAAAAACTGCGGGTTTATCTGTTCAATTATGGATTGCAGGACCCGAAGAAGCGGTTGTTCAAGAAGCTGGCTTATGGGAAATGGAAGATGTTCATTACATGGGTATGCTTACAGTGGATGAAGCAGCCAGTTTAGCCGGAGCATCAGATCTAGGATTGATTCCTTTAGAGGACAATGCATTTAACCAAAGCAGATTCCCCATTAAGTTTTTTGATTATCTCTCAGTTGCAACACCGGTTTATTATTCAGCAGTTGGAGAGTTGGCTATAGCAGGAAAAAATCAAATAGGTGCATATGCCGGTCCTGCTAGTCAAGAAGCATGGATCCAACAATTGCCAACTACCATTGCGGCCATTCAAACAGCACCGCCTAAGATTTCTTTAACAGACCTTGAAGTCGCGTATGCGTGGCCAGCAGTAGCAGAACAATTGATTCAATTTTATAAGCAACTTGCAACAGCATAAACTTTATTTGGTATGTACTGGCTTGGGAAGAATCAAACGTGGATTTGAATCGTATATACTAGATTTAGCAGCAATGTTGCAGGAGTCTACTCCTCCTATTCAGTTTCAAGTGTTGGCCGGTAAAAAGATTGAACAAGTTTCTTTTCAACAAGAAGCCATACCGCATATTCATAGGCACCATAGCATTTGGCGATGGTTGCGTCTACATGCAAATACTGCATTTGCTAGAGAGCAGGATTTCTTTTTTCTAGGAATGATTCCTCAACTATTCAAAAACAAAGCGGCGCTGTATTATTTAGGTGAGTATAGATTGTACTGTCATTTGTATCGCTTTCGTAAATGGTTTGGTTTACAGTATAGGCTTTGTTTGTACACAGGTGGACAAGCTATACCCGGTTTATTTGATAACAGATACGATTATGTACATCATATTACTCAGGTTTATTATCAGCAAGCATTGAAGAACGGTATTCCAGAAAATAAACAACGCATATTACCCCATGTAGTGAACCATGAATTTGAACAAGATGCCACACTTATAGAAAGCATTCAAAAGAAAGCAAAAGGCAAAAAAATTATCTTGAGTGTTGGTACAATCGATACAAAAGTGAAGCGCATGCATTTGATTCCGGCAATGCTGCAAGGTATGGAAGATGATTTTTTTGTGGTGATTTGCGGTAATAGAACAAAGGAGACTCCTGAAATTGAAAAACAACTAATAGCTGTATTTGGAGAACAGGGTTATTTATTAGTACAGGTTGATAGAAAGTTGTTAGGATCTTATTATGTAGCAGCAGATGCCTTTGTGTTATGTTCACCCAAAGAATCCTTTGGAATGGCATTGGTAGAAGCCATGTATCATCAATTACCCATATTGGTTCATGATTTTGAAGAAGCACATTATGTAACCCAAGAAAATGCAACGTATATTAATATGGATTCTATTGAACAGGTACAGCACTGGATTAAAGAAAATTGGTATCATCAAAAATTAGAAAAATCAGCAGCGGCACAATCGTTTGCGATGGACTCTTATAGTCGTTCTGCCTTGGCGAACAAGTATACCAGAATGTTTCAAAACATGTTGCAATGATTTTTTCTATAATCATACCGACCTATTTAAGAAACGACGATTTAAAAAAATGTTTAGAGGCTCTTATACCACAGGTACAGGGCTTTCAACCTGAGTTCTATGAAATTATAGTAACCGATGATAGTCCTAATGGAACTGCACAATCACTTGTTCATGAATTTCCTTTTGTGCAATGGGTAAAGGGTCCGGGCAGGGGTCCTGCAGCTAATAGAAATCATGGGGCAAAGCAAGCCAAGGGTGAATGGTTGGTTTTTTTGGATGATGATTGTATACCATCGGACGGTTGGCTTCAAGCTTATGTGCGTAATTTTATTGATACAAATGAAATATTAGAAGGAAAAACCGTTTCTGAAAGAAATCAAATTAGGCTGAACGAAGAAGCGCCAATAAATGAACATGGCGGCAACCTATGGTCCTGTAATTTTTGTATCAGGGCTGAATTATTTTTTGAAATTGGATTGTTTGATGAGATGTTTCCCTTTGCTGCAATGGAGGATACAGATTTCTATGTAAGACTTATTCAAGCTAAAAAAAACATTGTATTTGTTCCAGAAGCTATCGTAGTGCATCCATGGAGAGTGATTCACCCATTTGCGGGAGGCCTACAAAAGCGATTAAATTCACAAAAGTTTTTTTTAGATAAACATTTGCCGAAGCGCACTAGTAAATTTAGATGGGGTAGGATTAAGATATTGATTTTAAGTACTTGTCAAGATATTTATAAGTTAGTTCAATTTAAGGGCAGGGGCTTTGTATACTTTTTTGAGCGGTTATATTTTAATTTAATGATGATTTTTATATGAGTATTCGCATAGTTGTATTATTTGGAACCCGTCCCGAGTGCATAAAATTGGCACCAGTTATTGAATCATTAAAAAAGAATGTACATTTTGATGTAGAGGTTTGGGTAACGGGTCAACATGCAGATATGCTGACTCAGGCAATGGATGTTTTTGAAATAGTTCCAAATCAGCATCTTTCATTAATGACCGAGAATCAAAGTTTAGAAGGCTTCGTAACAAAGGCAATTATAGGAATAGGTGAATTGTTAGATAAAAAAAGTGTGGATGCCATTATTGTGCAAGGTGATACATCTACCGTATTTGCAGGAGCCTTAGCAGCTTTTTATAGGAAAATACCGGTCTTTCATGTAGAAGCAGGTTTACGAACTTATGATTTGTATAGTCCGTTTCCAGAAGAAATGAACAGACAATTGGTGACGCGTTTATCAGCACTTCACTTTTCCCCTACAGAGTTGGCGGCTCAAAATTTGAGAAGAGAAGGAATAGAAGAGGATAAAATAATACTTACCGGAAACACATCAATAGATGCGCTTTATATGGTTTTGCGAAAGTTAAAGGAAGAAAAGATTTCTATTCCATTCAGCTTTCCAACTACTAAATCCTTTGTTTTATTAACTATCCATAGAAGGGAAAATATGGGTACTCACCTAATAGATATTTTGGATGCTATTACTGAATTAGCAGAAAAGTACGATAATTTAAATTTCCTATTTCCTGTTCACAAAAATCCAAATGTTAGAAAAGTAGTATATGAAAGGCTTAGCGGAAGAAATAATATAATACTAACTGAACCGATGGATTATATTAGTTTTTGCAAAGCAATGAATGATTGTCTGTTTATAGTAACAGATAGTGGAGGTGTTCAAGAAGAGGCACCGGCATTAAACAAACCTGTTTTGGTAGTAAGAAAAGAAACAGAGCGACCAGAAGGGATTGAATCAGGTGCAGCTATTTTAGTTGGAAACGAAAAACAAAACATTGTACTTCATTTTAACAAACTGATGGAGGATAAAAAGTTATTTGATAAAATGGCACATGCTCATAATCCATATGGAGATGGAAATGCAGCCGAAAAAATTTGTTCTTATATTTTTAATAATTTAAATAATGAGAAAACTAGTTAGAAAAATTCAGGAGAGTTTACTGTTTAGATATTACATAAAGTACAAAAAGATTAAACCTCGCTTATATAAAAAAAGACAACTGTTGTTTGCTAAAAAATATAGCATGGATTTATATAAACAAGGAGATATTATTTCAGATACAATTGCTCATTTAGGATATTATGAATATGAGACAACAGAGCTAATAACTCATTTAGCTAAAAAGGGAAGTGTCTTTGTTGATGCTGGTGCGAACATAGGATACTATTCACTAATATGGGCTAATTTTTCTCCTAATCCTTCTATTTACGCATTTGAGCCTAATCCAAAAGTATTGGGTCTTTTAAAGGAGAACCTAAGTCAACTCGAAAATTCTGTAAAATATTCCTTATTTGAAGAGGCGCTTTCCTCAGAAATTGGTACAGTAAACTTTGACGAAGGGAATGAAGATCAAATTGGGTGGGGCCACGTTCATCAAGGAGGTGTTCATAATGTGTCTTGTAATACATTGGATAATGCGCTTTTTTCAAAAAATGAAACGATCGACTTACTAAAGGTTGACATAGAGGGGTATGAATATCATCTATTAAAAGGTGCTGAGCAGCTTATTCGTTCTGGAAGAATAAAGCACATATTGATGGAGATTAATCATGATATGCTTCATGCAAATGGAACATCAGAAAGTCAAATATTAGATTTTTTAAGAACCAATAATTTCAGAGTTGATAAGATAGGGGACAATAATATTATAGCAACATTTTATGAAAAAAGATCTTAAGGAAAAAGCGATATTCATTCCTGCAGACTGTATTAAAATTGGAAATAGTAGATCGTTTGCAATAGCAATGGCTCTAGTCAATGTATACGATATTTATTGGTTAAAATGGAAAGATAGTAGAGATTTTGAGTGGGAAAATAAGAAACTAAGTGTTAGTGATAAAGTAGTTATTTTTCTAAAAAATTTGTTTAGAGGTATTTCAATTAAAGAGACTAATGGATATCACGAAATTAATTTCCCTTTTCTACAGGATAATTTTTTAAGAATATTTTCATCTAAAGTAGTTTCTCAAATATTTTCCAGTTGGTTTAATACAATTTCTCTTAAGATTATAGTTTCAAAGATTAATCCAAAACATATATTTTATATGGATGGTTTTTATTATTTCAGAGCAGTATCGAATGAAAAAATAAAAATTTGGATGGATATTCAAGATGATCATGACTTTACAGAGTTGAAACAATTAGATCGATATCTATGTAGAAAATACATGCAGAATCAGCTCAAAATGTCACATAAAAACTACACAGTTTCAAATGCTGCTGCCACAAATATGTCTAAAGAGTTTTCTTTTCCATTTTTTGAGTTACCAAATGGAGCTTGGTTTGATTCAATTTTATCTGTAACACAATCAGAAATAAATGAAACAAAGAAGAAATTAGGGATTGAAAAAAAAATTATTTTGACTTATATAGGCGGGATCGTGTGGTATGATGAAAATTTTGTAAAAAAATTAATGACAGCCTTATTGCCATACGAAGAATATGTTTTAGTTGCAGTTGGCAATTTACCAATTATTGAACTCCCCAATATAATAAATATTGGTGCTATAGATAATGAAAAAACATATGTTTACTATCGATTAACCGATATAGGACTCTTATTAAAGGATTCAACAGACAGCCTTTTCTTAAAAAACTCACAACCTCTTAAAATTATTCAATATTCAGTTGCAAAAAAGCCTGTTATTACTTTTCCAATTTCTTGGATAAATGAAAATAATTTCAAAAATATTTTCTCAGTATGTAATACTGATAGCTCACAATGGATAAAATCTATCACAGCTTTAAAAAATTTTGATTGGACTTATGAAATGGATAAACAGTGGTATAATTATGATTGGAATAGAATTGCTATGAACTATTTAGTATATAATTGTAAGGAATAAAATGAACGTTAATTAATTACAATTTTTATAATTGAATTTAGAATATTGTTTGAAGAATGGAAGAAAGGTGGGTAAATAAAAATATAGATAAAACTAGTACACTAGTTTCTGTTTTTATTTTTACGATAGTAAGTGGTATATTAAGGAAATGGGTGTTTACCAGCTATGCAGTAGGGAATATTATTTTTTTCATTCAGTTGTTGGTGCCTTATCTATTATTCATTATTGATTTCAGGGGATTAAATAAAATATTTACAATTAAACTCGTTTCTTTTTTCCTACTATATCTTTTTTTACAAGTTCTTAATCCACTTCAAAAAACATTTCTACATGGGCCAGTAGGTATTTTGCTGCATGCTATATTTTGGTTGATGGGTTTTTATTATTTATTTAATAAAGAAAAAATAAATTTTAAAAGATATATTGTCGTCTTTGTGGTAATTGCGTTTGGTGAAATTGTTTTAGGAGCAATACAATATGGGTTACCTCAGGGACACTTTTTAAATCGTTATGCCGCCGAACAAAATGTTGGCAATAATATAGCCGCTGTTGGATCTGCTGTTAGGATAACTGGAACATTTTCATATATCAGTGGATTTAGCGCTTATTTATTATTTCATGCTTTGTTTGTTTGGGGATTAATTCTTTTAGAATATAGGCCTGCAATTACCCTCTCTTTACTAGTAGCAGGTTTATTTGCAGCATTTATGAATGGGTCTAGAGGGGCTACCTATGTTTATATATTTATATTTTTAGTGTTTCTTGTATTTGAGGCACGGAAAACGAATATTAGCAAGTTTATATTTCGATTAATTGTTCCTGCCATGCTGGTATATATGGTTGTTTTATTGAGAGGTCAGTTAGGCATTGAAAGTACGGCAACAGCTGCTTTGGATAATTTTCAGGCAAGAAGAAGTGCTGGAATTGAACAAGGAGAAGAAAAGTCTAGGTTTTTGTGGGACTACTACGCACTTGTAGAAAAGAAATATGAGTATCCATTATTCGGAATTGGAATCGGCTCAACATATCAAGGTGCTGTAGTGCTTTGGGGTCAGTCAGAGGCTTTAATGCGTCATGGCTATGTAGAAAGTGAATTAGAAAGATATGTTTTGGAAGGGGGTTTTTTCCTTTTGCTGATTCGTTTAATCCTTACTATTTATTTCTGTCGTATGTTATTTATGCCAAGTTATACAAAATGGATGATAGGCGGCTTGATGTTCATTGCGCCAATTACATTCAATATTTTTAATATTGTCTTTTTTGTTATTGGAATTATGTTTTTAGACCAAGCATATATTATGAAATACAACTCGGCAAATAAATCAAAAATTTTAATAAGTTAATTTCTAGCAATGCGTTTGTTATATATACAGGAAAAGCCCATTCAAAACGATTTGCCCTTTCAGTATATGCAACAGTATGCGCGTGTTCACATGCAAGTCATCTTTATTAATGAAGGCAATGAACATCAAACCATCGAGAACCTCAACGCACAGGTTTTTAATTTTAACCATGAAAGGAACTATAAACACTTATTTCTCAATAAGGAAAATGAGCCATTAATAATTTTAAAGAAAGCAATTCAAGCGGCAGATGTGGTTATTACGTTTGGCTATTATCATCGTTATCAGAAGCTTTGTATAATTCTTGCTAAGATTTTTCGGAAAAAGCTAATCATAACTACAGATAGTACATCAGATGCAGGCACAGCTTATTCTAATAGTGTTAAGCAAAGACTTAAGCCCTTGTGGATTCGTTTTTTATATAATACGGTTGCTCATGGTGTATGGGTTCCCTCCACAGCTGCTTTCAATTATTTACTAGATACAGGCATAGATAAAAATAAAATTGCGTTAACTCCTTATGTAGTGAATGAAGAAGAAATTATTAGAAAAGCCAAACTGACCGATGTTGAAACTTTCAGGGCAATGCAACATTGTTCAGTGAATAAATTTGTATTTGTATTCTGTGCAAAATTTATAGATAGAAAACGTCCTTTAGATGTATTGGTTGCAGCTAATGGTTTAAAACAAAAAGGGTTTGATAATTTTTCTGTTTGGATGATTGGGGATGGTCCACTCAAAGAACAGATGATCGAATATTCAAGTCAACAGGAACTCAATGAAATAATCCAATTTCCTGGTTTTGTTTCTTATGAAGAATTACCAGCATGGTATACTTCGGCCAATGCGCTGGTTTTTACATCTTCACATGAGCCCTATGGACTACCGGTTAATGAGGCCATGCTTTGTGGTATTCCAGTAATAGTAAGTGACCAAATTGGTGCTGCAAAGGATTTGGTGAATAAAGAAACCGGTATGGTTTATCCTGTTGGGGATACCCATGCATTAATGGTTTGTATGCAAAGCATGTTACTAGATAAAAATCAAGTAATTGAAATGGGTAAAGCTGCTAAAGAAAAGATGATGAATTGGGGCTCTGACAGAAATTATAGAGAACAAATTAATTTTTTTAAGTGGAAGAATTGGCTTTGAACAATCAATCTTCCCACAAATTGCATATTGTTGTATATTCCTCTACTTTCTCGCCCAATGTAGGGGGGCTAGAATATATGATGAAGGCTTTGTCTAGACAGTGGGCATTGAGTGGACATAATGTTACTGTTATAACACCCATTCCAGTTGGTTCTGATAAAGATGAGAGGTTTACTTTTAATGTAATTCGAACAAATTCGATTGTTTCTTTATTTAAGATTGCTAGAAGAGCAGATGTTTTTATAGAAGCCAATATTAGTTTAAAAACAGCCCTAGTTGGTTGTTTATTAAGAAAAAAGTGGTGGGTCATTCATCATGTACATTACCAGCATGGGAGTACATGGACAGGAAAATTGAAAAATAGATTGACCTATCTTTCTAAGAATATTTCAGTGAGTCATTTTATAGCAAGAACATTGGCTGGTTCTTCCAATATCATTCACAATTGTTTCGCTAGTGAGATATTTTATAATAACGCATCCCGAGAAAGGACAAAGGAGTTGCTTTTTGTTGGTAGATTAGTAAGTGATAAGGGCATTCATTTTTTATTAGATCTATTTTTACAAGTTAAAGTAGTATACCCTTCTATTTCTTTAACAATAGTGGGGAGTGGTCCTGAGGAATCTTATGTAAAAAGCTTTATTGAAAAGCATCATTTACAAAACGCTCTTTTTTTAAAAGGTTCTTTAGACCCAGCATCAACTGCTCAAGAGTATCAATCACATCAAATCTTATTAGTACCCTCCTTATGGGAAGAGCCTTTTGGTG
>ERZ1066133.203-NODE-203-length-32640-cov-8.304741_pt1 | contig 32640 bp, 23 predicted proteins | sample MGYA00382780_ERZ1066133 | MGnify/ENA primary metagenome ERZ1066133 (study PRJEB33369, sample SAMEA5778363) | biofilm metagenome | biome: Industrial cooling water; feature: Water cooling tower basin; material: Biofilm | place: United Arab Emirates | collected... | reverse complement strand
CTCCGAGGGCGTGCAGTACCTGTCGGTGGTCGCCTTCCGCAAGCGGACGGTCCCGGGTGAGGCGCCGCTGTTCCGCGAGTTCCGTCAGGCGTTCTATGTGGACCGCCTGCCGCCCAGCGCCGATGTGCTCAACGTTCCGGTCACCCCGAGCGGCGCTCCGACGTGGCAGTTCAACATCAAGGCGAACGACCGCACGGTGACGCGGACGCACCTCCTGCAGAACCTTGCGGCCAACGCGAACGCGGTGACCAGCAGCAACTCGTTCAACCAGGCGACGCAGACCGACCGCTTCGACTACAACCGCAGCGTCAACTTCATCAACGGTGTGAACCGGATCACGCTGGTGGCGTTCGAGCTCTCGGGCAACAACGCGGTGAAGGACTACTACGTCAACTACTTCACGACGTGCCCGGGCGACTTTAACGCCGACGGCGTGGTGGATGACACCGACTTCGTCTCGTTCGCGGAGTTCTACAACGAGCTCACGGCGATGCGCGGCGACCTGAACGGCGATATGCAGACCGACGACTCGGACTTCGTGCTGTTCGCGACAGCCTACAACGACCTGATCTGTCCGTGACGCTCTTGCAGCCCTCCGGGCTGCGGGAGGTGCGGGCGGGATGAGAATGCGCGATGTGTTCCACCGGGGGTGCCGAAGCGGCGCCCCCGGCTTTGTTCCGGCAGGACGCTGGCCTGCGGGACGCGTTCGCAGCACATGAACAACGCTAGATCAGGTAGCCGAGCGCCCAAATGGCCACCGCTGCCGCTCCCACCGTGCCGCCCAAGTAGAGAATGACGGCGGAACCAATCGAGGCCGCCCCACGCAACGTGTGTGCGAGTCCGACCCGCTCGGGATATGCCTGCTTCAAGGCGCTCGCCGCGGCGTACGCATCACTCACAACAACCAGAAAGCAGCTGGCCACCGCAAATGGCCCGAGCAGTGGCACGAGATAGCACAGCAGAAGTGAGCCGAAGCCGAGGGGGATCGAAAGCAACACACACCGCCGGTACCGGTGCAATGCTCGCACAACCAAGGCTTGATTCCTCGAGGGGACCCGAAAGCCGGCATCACACTCCGGACATCGATAGGTGTCCGGCAGTCCATCGAAGGGGTAGCCGCAAGCGGCGCACTTCACCGAGGTCTTTACGGGCGCGGCTCCAACGCGGTTCTTCGAAGGCGCCAGATGTCGGTTGCACATTGCTCCGGACGAACGCCTTCGCATCAGTCGCGCCGCCGAGCCGGCGGACTGATGGCACCGGGCCGATTACCTTTCGCTCCGGTCGATCTTCTTTGCATCGGTCGCGCCGCAAACGGTCGGGCTTCTGGCACCTCGCGGACTGCCACGTGCCGCCACCGTCATACTGTCCAGCCACGCACGTGGACGGAGTTCGAGGGCCCATCGTGTCGTGTCTCGCCCACAGATTGCTCATCATGGCACATCGTTTGTTTGACCTATCCGGAAAACACGGCGAGCCGGTTGCGCTCTGGCGATCAGGTGGCTGGCTGCATCGGAACATGTGGATTTGGGCTGTGGTATGCGGCGTCCTCGTGGTGAGCGGGTGGATCGCGGGCACCGAGTCCAACCCCGAGCCCATTCGAACGCTGTTCGACTGGATCGAGCGTGCAACGCGATATGCGACGGCGATCGGGTTGCCGGTCTCGCTCATCAGCGCCTACCGGATGCGGTGCGCGTTTGAACAGACGGTCCGCGATCACGATGGTCTCGTGTGTGGCGATTGCGGCCATCCTTTTGGCTTGCGCGGGGCGTCGGTGGTGTGTCCCGAGTGCGGAACCAGACAGAACACCGAAGAGGTTCGCGAAGCTTGGCGACGTTGCATCGGGGGGTTCGGCTGGAAGCCTACCGAGCTTTCGCCACCATCGACAGAATCTACACTGCCGTCACGCGGTGAGGCTGGGAACTGACCTGTTCAGCTTCGCGTTGTCCGCGGTTGCCAAGCGCAGGATGTTGGTCTGCGTCATCTGATCGCCGTTGAGTTCGCCGCTGAGGCGTCCGTCGGCCATCACGAGCAGGCGATCCGACAGCGCCAGCAGCTCGGGCATTTCGCTGGAGACAAGCAGCACGGCGGTGCCGCTGTCGGCGGCGGCGCGGACGAGCTTGTAGATCTCGGCCTTGGTGCCGACGTCGATGCCGCGGGTGGGTTCGTCGAGCAGGAGCACGCGGGTGCTGCCGCCCATCCAACGGGCAATGAGGAGCTTCTGCTGATTTCCACCGGAGAGTTCGCCGGGCAGCGAGGCGCGGCTGGCGGCCTTGACCTGGAACTCGCGGAACTTGGTGGAGATCAGATCACGCTCGGCGCTGATCGTGCGCAGGCCGAAGAGCTTGGCGAGGCGGGGCATGAACGGGACGACGGTGTTCTCGCCGACGCCGAGCAGAAAGAAGAGGCCCTGCAGGCGACGGTCCTCGGGGACGTAGCCGAGGCCGGCGTCGATGGCGGCGCGGGCACCCTTGCCGCTGACGTCGGTGCCCTTGATGACGACCGTGCCTGAGGCGTTGTGGTCGAGCCCGAAGATGGCATTGAGGAGTTCGGAGCGGCCGCTGCCGACGAGGCCGCCGATGCCGAGGATCTCGCCCTCGCGAAGCGTGAGCGAGATGTTGTCGAGTTTGCCGGGCGAGGAAAGGTTCTTGACCTCGAGGGCGACGCCGCCAGCGTGAGCGTGGTGCGTGCCGTTCTCGGCGGCGAGGGAGGGGAGCTTGCCGCTGGGGGTGCTCAAGCGCCGGCCGATCATCTGCTCGACGAGGGTGGGCTCGTCAAGGTCCTTGATGCGTGTGGTGGCGACGTACTTGCCGTCGCGGAGGACGCTGACGCGGTCGCAGACGGCGAAGATCTCGCCCATGCGGTGGCTGACGTAGATGATGGTGATGCCCTGCTTGGCGAGAGCGCGGGTGATCTCGAGCAGGCGGTCGGTCTCGGTCATCGAGAGCGAGCTGGTGGGCTCGTCGAAGACGATGACGCGGGGCTTGGACCCGCCTGTGGCGGAGCGATCGTCAAGGGCGGCGGCGATCTGGCAGATCTGGCGGCGGCCGGGAGCGAGACTGCCGAGCGGGGCGGCGACGTCGATCGAAGGATCGAGGCGGTGGACGAGCATCGCGGCGCGGCGTTCAAGCTCGCGGCGGTCGAGCAGGCCGAGGCGGGTGGTGGGAAGGTCGTGCAGGCCGAGGTTCTCGGCGACCGAGAGATTCGGGCATTGCGCGAGTTCCTGGTGGACGATGCGGATGCCGTGGGCGAAGGAATCCTCAATGTCGCCGGGCGTGAGCTCGTGGAGGCTCCCGGCATCGGTGCGGATCGCGACGGTGCCGGAGTCTTGCTTGTGCAGGCCGCTGATGACCTTGCCGAGCGTGGACTTTCCGGCTCCGTTCTCGCCCATGAGGGCATGAACCTCACCGGTGAAGAAGGAGACGGAGACGTTGTCGAGGGCCTGGGTGATGCCGAAGCGCTTGGAGATGCCGCGGGCCTCGAGGAGGACGGGCGGGGGCGGAGATGCGGCGTCGCGGTCGGTCATGAGCTGTGTGATGATACCGGGCGACGCGGGTGGACGGAAAGGGAAAAGGCCCGGCATGGGGCGGGCGCGGGCGACGAGGAACACGGGTGTGAAGACGGACCTGGGCCGACTTTGGCCCGTGCGGTCCTGCGTTACCGCGGGCGATCCGTCACCGCGTGTGGGTCGAACGGCTTGGGGGCGTTGCGGTAGTAGAGCAGCTTGCCGGGCTCTTCCTTGGGTCGGGTGACCTGGTATGGATGATCCTGGGCGTAGGGGTCGTTGCGGGAGGCGTGGATCTGCCAGGAGACTTTCATGCCGGGTTTGCCGCCGGCGATCTTGAAGCGGTTGTTGCGGACTTCCTCGGCGACGTAGACCGGAGCGGAGCCGCCGATGGGCGTGAGCTGGTACGACGGGTCGGTGTTGAGAGCGTCGAAATAGTCGGGGAGCTGGACCCAGGCGGAGCCGTCGGCGTCGAGCTTCACGTTGCCGTGGTAGTGGGTGTAGTAACCGGGGCCTTCGACGGCGTTGTGGGCGAGGTCGGAGTTGGACGGATCGAGCGGGTGATCGATGACGAAGTCCTTGCTGCCATTGGTGACGAAGAAATCACCGTTGACGGCGACGTCGCGGTCGGACTGGACTTCGAAGATGCTGATGCCGAAGAAGTCCTCCACTCGCAGATACTGCGACTCGCCTTGGAAGACGTCGCCTCGGATGTTGAAGGTCACGTTGGAGTAGTCCGCGCGTTGTCCGATGCGACCTGCCGGTGTGATCTTGAGGTCGGGTCCGCCCGCGGCGTCGCCGTAGAAGCGGATGTCGTTGAAGCCGACGATGCTGTCGACGCCGAAGATGCTGGAGTCGTCGGCAACGCGGATACTGCCGGCGACGTTGAGTTTCTCGGCGAGGGGCATATTGCCGATGGACACTTTGCCGCCGCCGCCGGCGATGATGACGCCCTTCCCGGTGCCGTCGGTCGCGCTGTTGTTCAGGTACAGGTCGCTGCCGATGGATTCGATCTGGTTGGAGTCGAAGAGCAGCACCTGATTCGCGCCGTTGCTGACCTTGAGAGGGGTGTACGAGGTACCATTCGGAAAGTTCCCGATCGTTGCTGTGTCGACAATCTCGAGGCGAGCTCTGGGAAACTGACCGTTGGCGAGTCCGACCCCGGCGCGACCAGTGATGGTCGCGTTGCCGGCGCTCGGGAACCACGGCGCTCCGGAGGTGGCGGCGTAGATGGAGTAGGGCACGGCGAGGATGCGGGTGCGTGGGGTCTGGGGCACGCCGTCGATGCTGATCTCAAGCCACCGTTCGGCGCCGGAGCTGAAGATCGTGCCGAATTCACCGCTCTTGTTGAGTTCGAGGGTAAAGACGCCATTGGCGACCGGAACGTTGGTGAGGGTCTGGCTCGCGAGTGACACGGAGCTTTCTGAGGAGCTGTAGACACGGGCGGCGATGTTGACAGTGCCGTTGACCGGGGCTCCCGCGGAGGTGACGCGGCCCTGATAGGTGAAGCCGGATTGCTGAGCATGGGCGAGCGCGCCGACGAGCGCGAGTACGGACGCGATAGTCATGGCACGAAGCATGGTGATGGTTCCTCTGTGTCACGGACCTGAACGTGCGGGACGGCGCCCGCGCGTTCGAGCATACAGCACATGGCGAGACCTCCGGCCGGCGTCCCGCACTTGCCGGCGGAAAGCCCTGCTCCTGCGGGGACTGGGCATGAAAAACGCCCGGCGGAACGCCGGGCGTGGTGGAGGTCATGCGATCGAGGCGGGGCGATGCTCGTTCACTCTTCGGGATCGCCCTCGGCGTCCGCGTCGCCCGCGACGGCGCCGACGGGGCGGCCTCCGACCGGGTGGGTGGCGCGGATCTCGAGGACCTTCTTGCGGATCTCCTGGAAGAGTTCCTGGTTGTCCTTGAGCAGGGCGCGGGCCTGTTCGCGGCCCTGGCCCATGCGCATCTCGCCGTAGGAGAACCACGAGCCCGACTTCTGGATCACCTTGCTATCGACCGCGAGGTCGAGCAGGTCGCCGGCGACCGAGATGCCCTCGGTGTACATGATGTCGAACTCGGCGTCGCGGAACGGGGGGGCGACCTTGTTCTTCACCACGCGGGCGCGGGTGCGGCTGCCGACGGTGACTTCGCCTTCCTTGATCGCGCCGGTGCGGCGGACATCGATGCGGACGGACGAGTAGAACTTGAGGGCGCGGCCGCCGGTGGTGGTCTCGGGGCTGCCGAACATCACGCCGATCTTCTCGCGGATCTGGTTAATGAAGACGACGGTGCAGTTGCTGCGTGCGATGACGCCGGTGAGCTTGCGCATCGCCTGACTCATGAGGCGGGCCTGCAAGCCCACCACCGCGTCACCCATCTCGCCCTCGATCTCGGCCTTGGGGATCAGGGCCGCGACGGAGTCGACGACGATGAGGTCAACGGCGTTGGAGCGGACGAGAAGCTCGCAGATCTCCAGCGCCTGCTCGCCCGAGTCGGGCTGGCTGACGAGGAGATCGTCGATGTTGACGCCGATGCGCCGGGCCCATGACGGATCCAAGGCGTGCTCGGCGTCGATGAAGGCGGCGACGCCGCCGTCTTTCTGGGCCTGAGCGGCGATTGTGAGGGCGAGCGTGGTCTTACCGGAGGATTCCGGTCCGAAGACCTCGACGATGCGGCCGCGGGGAATGCCCTTGCCACCGAGCGCAAGATCCAGCGAGATCGACCCGGTGGAGATGCCCGGGATGTTGAGATAGGCGGTCTCGTCCATGCGCATGACTGCGCCTTTGCCGAACGCCTTCTCGATCTGGCCGAGGGTGTTGTCCAGGGCCTTCTTCTTCTGACGATCCTCCATCTTGACTTCGACTTCCGGCATGAGAAACCCAATCTCCCGCCTGGGGCGAGTTGACCGGTGGTTGGCCGAATGGTCGGTCGTGCGTCCGGGCCGCGTTCCCGCCCCACCCCAGCGGGACGAACGCGAGTCTCGAAAGGGATGCTGGGTCCCCGCCCGTGTCCCGCGGCCGCACGGGCTGAAGCCCGCGGCTCGGAAAGGAAGGGGAGGAAGCAACCCGCGCACGTCCGCCAGCCGGGACCACGAGTCGGCCCGACGCTGGGCCCGGTGCGGGACCTCCTTGGCCTCGCGGAAACCGGTGGACAGGGGCGGCGTCGGTCGCGGGCCTGTCTGAGGCAGAGCGTACCGAACCCGAACGTGGCTGTCAAGGTTTGGAAGGTATGGCACGTGGACTCTTTTGTATCTCTCTTTTTTACAGATATTTGCATTGTGGACAACTGTGCCCCGCCGCGCCGTTGCACGGCCAATCCGGGCTGGCCCGGGTCGGGCGTGACTCCGGTCGCCATGCGGTAGGCTTGCGGCATGTGCCGAAGCGTCATGCTGATTCTCATCGCAACGATGCTGTGTGCTTGCGCAGGGTCGCCTGCTTCAGCACCGAGATCTCCAGGAACAGAGATGATTGCGATTACCCAAACCGGCTTCCTCTTCCGCACCATCTCCGTTGTGAGCAACGGCCAGTCGCTCAGCAGCAAGTACGCCGTGTATGTTCCGCGGTGGTACGACGGATCGAAGCCGGTGCCGCTGATTCTGTTTCTGCACGGGCGAGGGGAGTCGGGGACGGACGGGCAGAAGACGATCGCGCAGGGGCTGGGCACGGCGATCTTGTTCAACGAGGCGGCGTGGCCGGCGATCGTGCTGTTCCCGCAGAAGCCGACGCAGGAGTCGCGCTGGATCGATCACGAGGGGCTGGCGATGGGCGTGCTGGAAGAGGCACGCAGGATGTACAACATCGACGCGTCGCGGATCTACCTGACAGGGTTGTCGCAGGGCGGCGCGGGGTCGTGGGCGATTGGGGCGAAGCACCCGGACCTCTTTGCGGCTGTTGCACCGATCTGCGGCTTCACGAACACCTGGGACAAGGGACCGGTCACGCCGCAGTCGGTGGCTGAGGGGATCAGCACGCTGCCGATCTGGACATTCCACGGCCTGAAGGACGACGTGGTGCTGCCCAAGGAGACGGAGGCGATCGTCGCGGCGGTGCAGGCGAAGCAGGCTGGCATGCAAGGCGTGCCGCCGATCAAGGCGACGTACTTCCCCGATGCGAACCACAACTCGTGGGACGCGGCGTATCGGTCGGCGGAGCTGCCGATGTGGTTGTTCGAGCAGCGGAAGCGGTGAGCGGCTCCGAATGACCGCGGGGACCCGTGGTGGAGCGTGGCCCGGACAGGGGTTGTTCACCCTAGTCGGCTCAACGACGAATCACCAGTTTGCGCTTGCGTCGTGTTCGCTCGAACCGGTAGGCTGGTCTGAACGCTCGCGCGCGAGGCCTTCTGCCGCGATGGCTACCGGCTGAAGGGATCGCTGGAGCGTCAAGGGGTCACCGATGCAGAAATCTTTCGGCGTTGCCGCGGTCGTTGGATTGACGGCGCTTGCTGCCGCGCACGGCGCGAGAGCGCAGCCGTTCGAATCGGTGCTGACGCATCCGGTCGTCACGATCCCGGCGCTTGACAACCGGGCCGTGGCGACGATCCGCGTCAACCCATCGGCGAGCCGCGCCTACGCGACGGCCGGCGGGCCACCGACGCCCGGGTCTCCGGGCTTCCTGCACGTGACGATCTGGAGCGACAAGGGCGGCGTGCAGATCTTTCAGGCTTACGACATGCCTGGAACGAGCGGCTCGTTCGATGTTCGGAGCATCTCGGAGGACGCGAATGGCAACTTCTATGTTGCCGGCTATTGCTCGAACGCAACGCTTGTACCACGGACCTTTGTCGCGAAGTTCAACTCGAACCTCGCGTTTACATGGTGCTTGGTGTGGAGCGGCGCCGACACGACCGATCCACGGGTGCGTGCGCTCGCGTTGTCGAGCGGCAACGTTGTGGTGATCGAACCGGTCAACACGGGCGTGACCAACCGGCCGCAGACCCGGATCACATGCCTTTCACCGTCCGCGAGCGTTCTCTGGCAGAATGAATACACGACCGCAACCTGCGAAGCGATCCGGCTGGCGGACCTCTTTGAAGAGCCGGGTGGATGGGTGTATGCCGTGGGACGGATGCACCCGACCGGACTGCCGAGTCTGTTCCACAACGCGTGCGTTCTGGCGATCGATCCGGACCCGGTGATCGCGCAGGGACAAGCGGTCGGACTGTGGACGAACCAATCGTCGCTGGGGTTTGGCGGTGAGTACCTGGGCGCGGACATCGGCCCCGGAGGCGAGTTGTACGCGGCCGGAACGCTCACGTTCTTTGCGGCGCCCGGCCCGGGGTTCGTCACGCAGACGCGGATATCGAGATTGGACGCGTTCAGCGGCATGGCCGTGCGGACGGATGCGCTCTATTCGAACGCGCCGATGCTGCCCGCGATCGGCGCTGCGTCGTACGTTCCGTTCACGAACGGATCGAGTTGGGCGTCGCCTCCGGTCTTCGCGGTGGCGGGAAACGGGGCCGGTCCGGCCGGGACCCTTCTGCGTGTTGACGCGTTCGGCCTTTCATTCTCGACCGGCACGACGTTCGGGGGAGGCTCACCGGTCGAGACCGTTTTTCACGACCTTGCCCTGGACCGGCTGCAAGCTGCCAACGTGCTGCTCGCGGGCGAGCGGATACCGGTTACCGCGGGAACGGAAGAGGCGTATCTGGTCCGCACGGGACCATTCGGCGCTTCCGCATGCAGCACGCCGTGGTCCGCGACGCCGACATTCATGACGACGACCACGACTGCGCATTCGGCCGTCACATTGAACGGCACGGTTTTCTGCGACGGAACGCCGCTCGGGTTCGTGACGGCGTTTTCTCAGATCACGCTGCCGCCCCACGTCTTCTCCGTGACAGTCACGGTCAAGAAGAAGTGCGATGCTGCGATCTGCAGCGGGGATCTCAATCAGGACGCCCTTGTTGACGACAGTGACTTCGCAACATTCGCGCCTCAGTACGACCTGCTGCTGTGCGCCGACGCCATGATGCCCGCTGGCTGCCCTTCTGACTTCAACCTGGACGGCTTCGTGGACGACGATGATTTCCGGATCTTTGTCGGTGCCTACAACGCGCTGATCTGCGAGTAACAGCAATTGGACTCAATCTGCGAGTTGAATGACGTCACCCCGCATAGGTCGTTCGGCGTTCACGCCGTAGCGGTCTTTCAGCCCGGCAGCGAGCGCGGCCCTGGGGCCGTCTTCGCCGTGGGTCAGCGCGATGCGCGGGCGGCCCCGCATCATCTTCTCGGGCCAGGCGATCAGTTCGGCGCGCCCGGCGTGGGCGCTGAAACCGTCGAGGCGGTGGATGTCGGCCCGCACCGCGATCGGGTCGTTGAAGATATAGACCTGCTCGGCCCCGTCGGCGAGCTTGCGGCCGAGCGTGCCCTCGGCCATATAGCCGACGAGGACGACGGCCGTGCCGCGGCGCCAGAGGTTGTGGCGCAGGTGGTGGACGATGCGTCCGCCCTCGCACATGCCGCTGCCGGCGATGATGACGCAGGGGTCCCATGACTCATTCAGGGCCCGGGACTCGGCGGGGGTTTCGATCAGCCGGAGCGTCTTCAGACCGTCGACAAGCCGCTGGCAACGCGCCAGTTTGCCGGCCTCGGCGTCGTAGAGATTCGTGTGCTTCATGTACACCTCGGTGGCCCGCTTGGCGGCGGGGCTGTCGAGGTAGACGGGGATGTCGGCGAGTTCGCCGGCCTCGTGGGCGCAGATGAGGTGGTAGAGCAGGAGCTGGGTGCGTCCGATCGCGAACGCGGGGATGATGACGCGTTGCTTGTTGAAGATGGTGTCGCGGACGATGCGCACGAGCTGGTCGATCGAGGCGTCGGAGCCGGGATGTTCCTTGTCGCCGTAGGTGGACTCGAGGAAGATCAGGTCGGCCTCGCCGGGCGGCTCGGGGTCACGGAGGATGGGGGCGTTGCGGGGGCCGATGTCGCCGCTGAAGACGATCTTCTTTGTCGTGGCGTTATCCGAGACCGTCATCGCGATCGATGCGCTGCCGAGGATGTGCCCGGCTTCGTAGTAGCGGATCTTGACACCCGGTGCGACCGGTGCTTCCTTGGCGTACGGCACGTCCTTGATGAGCTTGTAGACCGCTTCGGCGTCCTGCTTGGTGTAGATCGGTTCGATCGGGTCGAGGCCGGCGCGCTCGCGTTTTCGGTTTTCGCGCTGGGTGTCCTGTTCCTGAATGCCTGCGGAATCGCGCAGCACGGCCTCGGTGAGGTCGCCGCTGGCGGGCGTGGCAAAGATCGGGCCGTTGTACCCGGCGCGGGTGAGCATCGGGAGGCGGCCGGTGTGATCGAGGTGGGCGTGGGTGAGCACCACCGCGGAGAGCGCCCGCGGGTCGATGACGCCGAGAGACTGGTTGACGTCGATCTTCTCGCCGTGGCCGTTGGTGGTGCGGGCGTCGCGGCCCTGAAACAGACCGAGATCAACCAGCACCTTCGCCTGCGACGTTTCGACGAGGTAGGCCGATCCGGTCACGCCGCCGGCGGCACCGAGGACACGGACTTGGATCATGATGAGCTCCGGGGACGGGGATCAACCACAGAGGCACAGAGACACGGAGAAGAGTAAGGCGGGGGATTTCAACTCACGGAGCTCGAAAGGCTCGAGGATATGGAAGACACGGGAAGAAACATCATGCGTGCGTGCCGGGTGGATGCCGCCCGCATCGGGTTCCTCACCCGCTGACGCGACGCCGACGCGGCGGCCGTCCGAGGCGAAGGCCCCTCGTCGTTTCCACTTGGAGTTCTTCGAGTCCATTCCGTTGAACGCTCTTCTCTCGACCTCTGTATCTCTGCGGTGACATCCACACTACCACGCCGCGGCACCGTCGCGGGTGTGCGGGGCCCAGGCGAGCACGACGGCGCGGACGTTGATGTCGGTCTTCTTGGGGCGTAGGCTGACTTTCTCGATCGAAGCGGGATCGATCTCCACGCCCTGCAGGGCCGCGATCTCGTCGTCGAACTCCCGTTTCAGAGCCTCGAGCTGCGCGGTCACTGCGGCGACGTTCTCCTCGGCGCGGGCAACATCGGACGATTCCTTGCTCGCACGCGACACGCCGCGAGCGGCAGTGGCGGCGCGACCGATGTTCCCGGCGCTGGCAACCTTGCGTCCTAGGAGCGCACCGAAGATCGCACTACCAATCGACAGCGCGGTGCCGATCTTGGCACCGCTGGCCTGTTCGCGCTGCACCTCGGCTGCCTGCTCGGCGCGACGCAGCCGATCCTGCAGCGTCTGCACCTTCGGGCCGTACCGAGCCTTGAGCTTCTCCAGAGCGGCGTCGCGCTTCTCGCGCACGGCGTGCGTGACGCGGGCAAGGAACGCGGCCTCCGACTCGCCGGGCTCGGAGGCGAGCTTGTGCTCCGCGCTGCGGAGCATCTCGAGCGAACGGGATCGGAAAATGCCTTCGGCGAGTTCCTTCTTCCACCTGTCGTACGACTTGGCCTTCGCCGCGTCCGGCGCCAGGGATGCGAACGACGCACCGGGGATCGGCTCACGATCGAGGTCTTTGTCGGAGAGCTCGACCACCTCAGCATGCTCCCAGTCCGCGGCGACGGCGCCGTCGGTGATCGGCGTGAGCAGGGCCAGCTGTTCTTCGTGCGACAAGCCGGCGCGGGTGCCGCCGTAGAAGACCTTCGCGAAACCCAGCAGCATCGGGCGGTACTCGATGGCATCGGTGGTGCGTGCGGGGATGAAAAACTCGGGGACCTCGCCGGAGAGGACGGGGCGATCGGAACTGCCGCCGTTCCCCGGCTTGCTCGAGGCGGTCACGGGGGCAACGGGCGATGCGTTCGACGCCATCGCCGCGGCGGACACGGCCGCCGCAGTAGGCATCGCACCGCGCGAGGCGCCCGAGAGATAGCGATCGCGCACCGGGTCCATAAGGACCTTGATCTGATCGCGGGTGAGCGGGCCGCGGAGGTACGAAAGGCACCAGCGCGATTCGAGCAGGACGGGCCCCGGCTCGTGGACGTTGTTCATCAGGAAGACGCGGTTGCCGAGCTTGCTGATGAGCGTGTCCATCTGGGCGCGGTCGAACGACGCTCCGGCGGCGGCGGACGCACCCTCGAGGCCGTCGAGCACGCGCTGCTTGTCGCGGTCGGTTTGCAGCCGCCCGATGAACCAGGTGCCCGCGTTCGACAGGCCCTTGTAGTCGAGATCGACCGGGTTCTGCGTCGCGAGCACAACACCCACGCCGAACGCGCGCGCCTGCTTCATCAGGGTCAGAAGCGGGCGCTTGCTGGGCGGGTTCTGCACCGGGGGGACGTAGCCAGCGATCTCGTCCATGTACAGCAACGCGCGCAGGGAGGTGGTGCCGCTCTGCTTGCGCACCCACGAGAGCATCTCGTTGAGCAGCAGCGAGACGACGAACATGCGCTCGCTGTCGCCGAGATTGGCGATGCTCACGATGGCGCAGCGGGGCTTACCGCCCTGTGCGAAGAGCATCTGCTGGATATCGATCGGGGCGCCCTCGCCGAGCCGCTTCATGCCAGGCGACGCGAGCAGGCTGTTCAGAGCGACCGCGAGCTGGAACCGCGCGCTCGCGGGGAAGAACTCGTCGAGCGCCATCGCGCCGACGTGGGTCATCGGCGGCTTGTTCACGGCCTGGATGAGCTTGGCGAGATCGAGGTCCTCGCCCGCCCCCCACCACTGCTCGACGAGAGCCGCGAGGAACGCGCTCTCGGGCGTGGGGCTGGACGATTCGCGCCCCAGCATCGACAGGATGCCGCTGACCGTGGTCTCGACGCGCTCGTGCAGCAGCTCCGCCTCGTCGCGGATCGCGGGCGGAGGTGCGGCGAAGCTCCGCAGCACGCTCAGCGGCACGCCGGCGGCGGAGCCTGGTGTGTAGACCACGAACTCCGCGGCATCGCGAAGGCGCTGGATCCGGGCCGCGTCCTGACCCCACGACTCGAGGCCCTTTCGCCACAACTCGGCCTGCTGCTTCGCGAAGTCGTCGGGCGAGATGTTCTTCCGCCGCGCGTCATCCTCGTTGATCCAGGGGCGGAAATCGCCGGGGTCGAGGTTTGGGAAAGTCAGCAGCAGATTGGCCAGATCGCCCTTGGGATCGATGATGAGCGATGGGATTCCGTCGATCGCGGCCTCTTCGAGGAGGCCCAAGCACAGGCCGGTCTTGCCGGAACCGGTCATGCCGACGCAGACGCCGTGGGTGCAGAGATCACGGGAGTCGTAGAGGAGATAGTCGTCGGTGCGTTTCCAGGCGACGGGGTCGAAGACCTTGCCGAGATAGAACGCGCCCAGTTTCTCGTAGTCGGTGGTGGACATGGGTTCTCCGAGGCGAACTGTACCGGCCATGGGAGCGTCGTGGTCGGGGCGACCGTCCGGCCCCGACGGTACAGTGACAGCGTGCAACGCCTCTTCTTCCGCATGATCGCCGCCCTTGCTTTGGCCGCCGTGATTCTCGGCGTGTCGATCACACCGGCGTGCGGCCGGTCGGCGGATCGGACGACCCAACCGAAGGTCGTGGAGCTGGAGTTCTGGACCATCGCTCTGGCGACGTTTGACGGCTACATCCGTGGTCAGCTTGCGGCGTTTGAGGCGGCGCACCCCGGGGTCAAGGTGCGCTGGGTGGACGTCCCCTATTCAGTCCTTGAGCGCAAGCTGATCTCGGCCGCCGCGGCGGGGCGAGCGCCGGATGTCGTGAACATGTCGGACGTGAACTACGCGCGCTTCGCGGCACTTGGCGCGTTCGTGGATCTGAATCCTCTCGTTCCGACTGATCAGACGCCCGAGGAGCGATACCTGCCCGGGGCCCTGTTCCTCTGCAGGCTGTACAGCGCACCGACGCCGCGCAAGCCGCTACTCGCGCTCCCGTGGTACGTGAACCCGCAGGCGAGCATCATCAATACGGCCCTGCTGCAGACCGGCGGCCTCTCGCTCGAAACGCTGCCCCGGGACTGGCGCGGCGTGCTCGCGCTCGCGTCTGATTTCAGGAAGCGAACCGGCAAGTTCCTGATCAGTCAGCCGCTGGGCGAAGAGAGTCAGCTCCCGGTCATGCTGCTGGGCGAGGGGCTTGTCCCGCTGAAGTCGCGTGACCCGGCCGACCCGAGCAAGGGCCTCGAAGCCGATCTGACCCGTCCCGAAGTCCGCGACTACATCGCGCTGTGGGTCGAGGCGTTCCGACGCGGCGATCTCCCCCGTGCCGCGGCGACGCAGGGGCATAGCCATCTCCTTGATCTCTACCAGGAGCAGTCGATCGCGGTCATCAGCACGGGACCAAACTTTCTCAAGAACGTCCGGGACGTTTCCCCGAAGGTCTTCGCGGCGTCGACTGTGCGGGAGGACGTGCGTGGCGTGCTCGGGCGTGCCCACATGCCGATCATGGTGCTGTCGGTGACGAGCCAGTCGAAGCATCCGAGAGAGGCCGCCGCGCTGGCGTGGTGGATGACGGGGCCGCAGGCCCAGCTCGAGTTCTGCAAGCTCGTCGCGATAATGCCCAGCACCGCGGCGAGCGCGAGCGACCCGTACTTTCAGCCGACGGAGGCCGACATGAGCGGCCCCGATGGCGTGCTCGCGCGGGCGCGGAAGGTCGTCGCGGACAGCCTTCCAAACGCCGTCGGCTTTACTGCCGCCCTCGAGACCTGGCCCGATCTGCGGCGGAGCTTTGAGGACGCCATCAAGCGGGTGCTGGTGGACAACGCCGATCTGGACGAGACCCTGCGGCATCTGAACGACGAGTGGAACCGAATCCTGCGGGAAGCGCCGCCGGCGACGATGGAAGCCGTGCCGCGGCCGGAGAGAGTTCCGTGATGACGACCCCCGCTGCTCTTCGACCGCATCGCACCGCCGCGATCATCTCGCAGGGTGATGAGATCGTACTCGGCCAGACGCTCGATACCAACAGCCGCTGGCTGAGCGCGCGGCTGCTCGACAGCGGCGTGCTGCCGCTGGAGCACATCAGCCTGCCGGATGATCGCGCCGCGATCGCGGCCGTGTTCCGTCGCCTCGCTGACCGCGTCGATCTGATCGTGTGCTCGGGAGGCCTGGGCCCCACCGCCGATGATCTCACGCGCTTTGCGTTGCTCGATGTGGTCGGTGGCTCGATGGTGGAAGACCCGCCGTCGCTCGCCGCGATCCGGGCCTATTTCGAGTCCCGCGGCCGGGTCATGAATGATCTCAACCGCGTGCAGGCCCAGCGCCCGGAGAGCGCTGAGATGATCCCCAACCCGCACGGCACCGCGCCGGGGCTATTCGCTCGTCTTCCCGGCGGGTGCGAGCTCTTCTGCCTGCCCGGTCCGCCCCGGGAGATGATGCCGATGTTCGAGCAGCACGTGCAGCCGTGGCTGCGGCTCGAGCCCGGGCGGACCGTCGCGACCCGCAGCCTGCACACGATCGGGCTGGGTGAGTCGGAGATCGCAGCACGGCTCGCACGTGCCGGCGACATGATGGCCCGCAACCGCAACCCGAGCATAGGAACGACGGCGTCGCAGTCGATTGTCTCGGTGCGGATGCGGTACGAAGGGGTGAGCACGCACGCGACGGCCGCACTCGACGCGGACGAAGCGGCGGTTCGCTCGCTCTTGGGCAGCGCGGTCTTCGCGGCCGGAGAGCAGACGCTCGCCGGGGCGATCCTCGATCGCCTTCGTGCTTCGGGACACACACTCAGTGTTGCCGAGAGCTGCACCGGGGGGCTCTTGGGGGCGTTGCTGACGGATGTTGCGGGTTCGTCCGATGTCTTCAAGGCGGGCTGGCTCACGTATTCGAACGAGGCGAAACGCCGCGATCTGGCTGTGCCGGCGGAGTTGTTCTCGGAGAGCGGCAACGCCGCCGCGCCGGGGGCGGTGAGCTCGCCGGTCGCCGCAGCGATGGCCGAAGGTGCCCGGCGGGTTGCGGGCAGCACGTTTGCCCTCTCGATCACTGGAATCGCGGGACCTGGGGGTGCGGTGCCGGGCAAGCCGGTCGGCACAGTGTTCATCGCCCTCGCGGGTGACGGCTTTGCCACCAAGGTTCGTCGCTTCGCGATGAGCGGCGACCGAGCGACCGTGCGCGATTGGTCGGCGCGGGCCGCGCTCGCGATGCTGTGGTTCCATCTCGTCGGCGACGCGACGACGACGCTGCTGCGTGAGGTCCGGCTCGACGGCACGCCGTTCACGACCAAGTAGCGTCATGCACCGTGCGTGCCCACGCTCATCCGCGCCCGAAGAGCTTGTCCAGTTCACGGATGGTGAGGCGAACAGTGGTCGGGCGACCGTGGGGACAGTTGCTCGAGCGCTCGACCGCTTCGCGGAGCCGCATGAGTTCGTTGAGTTCGAGGTCCGACATGGCGTCGCCGGCTTTGATGGCGGCCTTGCAGGCCATCATGTCGAGGACATCGCGGAGCAGGCGTTCGTCCCGCGGGCCGGTGTCGCCGGCCTTGAGACGCGTGTCGCGGGAGGCTTCTTCGTTGTCGTCGGTGAGCGAGAGCAGGTCGGCGATGAACGGCCCGGGCTCGACGCCGCGGGAGAAGAGGAAGGACGGGAACGCCCGAATGGCGATCGAGCGCGGGCCCGCGGGCTCGGCTTCGATGCCGACGCGGGTGAGAAGCGGCCTCATCTCTTCGAGGCGGCCGAGCTGGTCCGCGGTCGCTTCCACGATTTCGGGCGAGAGCAACTGCTGACTCTCGAGATTGCCCTTGCCGACTCGGGCGAGCAGTGCCTCGAACATGACGCGTTCGTGCAGGGCGTGCTGATCGACGATGACCACGCCTTGCTCGTCCTGGGTCACGACGTAGGAGTTGTGCACCTGGAGGATGCGATCGGCCCGACGGACTTCGGGAAGGGCCGCGGCTGCGTCGGCTGACGACGCGGTGCTGTCTCCCGAACCCTCGGGCACGTCCGTGGCTGACACGGGCATTGCATCCGATGGAGCAGGTGTTGCGGCTTCACTGCTGAGCAGAGGCTGGGCCGTACTCGGCTCGAAGCGCTGCAGGTACCCCACGAACGCTTCGACCTGCTGCGGCGAGGGCGGCGTCCGCGGCTCCACGATCGGGCCTTGCGGGGTTGTCGGCAGGATACCCGCGTGCGCCGGGTTCGTCGCTCCGGCGCTGCCGCCGAGCGAGAAGTAGGTCGGCGTGAGGTCGGCGGCTCGCAGCGCCCGGGTCACGGCGTGGTACACCACCGAGTGCACCAGCGATGAGTCACGGAAGCGGACCTCGGCCTTGGTCGGGTGCACGTTGACGTCCACCGCCTCGGGCGACATCTCCAGCATCAGCACCGCGGTGGGATAGCGTGACGGTTCGATCAATCCCCGATACGCCTGCAACAGCGCGTGCTGGACGGTGCGGTCCCGCACCGGGCGCCCGTTCACAAACACGTGCTGGCTCTTGTTGGTCGCCCGGGCGATCGACGGCGTGCCCACCAGCCCGAACAGCGACACACCCCGCACATCGTGCTGATCCGACTCCACCACCAGCAGCTCGGGCTCCAGTTCCTTGCCGATCAGATCGAGGATGCGTTCCTGCGGCGTCTGATCGGGCGGCAGATCGAAGACCATCCTGCCGTCGATCACCAGCCGCACGCCGATCAGCGGGTGCGCCATCGCGATCGCCAGCAGCGTGTCGTGGCAGCGTCCTTGCTCGGTCGAGATGGTCCGCAGGAACTTGCGGCGCGCCGGCGTGTTGAAGAAGAGATTGCGCACGCTCACGCTCGTGCCCACCGGGCCCGAGGTCGGCCGGATCGGCTGCACGACGTCGCCCTCGCTCACAAGCTCGAAGGCTTCGTGCGACGCGGGCGTCCGCGAGCGGATCGAGAGACGCGAGACCGAGGCGATGGAAGCGAGCGCTTCGCCGCGGAACCCGAGGGTCGCGATGTGATCCAGATCGTCGATGCTCGACACTTTGCTGGTCGCGTGCGGCGCGATCGCGAGCGGTAGGTCGCCCTTGGCGATGCCGCCGCCGTTGTCCGAGACCCGCACCAATTCGACGCCGCCCTGTTCGAGCTCGACGTCAACGCGGGTTGCGCCGGCGTCTATCGAGTTCTCGACCAGTTCCTTGACCACGCTGGAGGGACGTTCCACGACCTCGCCGGCCGCGATCTGGCTGGCGACAAGGTTGGAAAGAACCCGGATCGGGCGGGTTTCCGGCACAGATGATGCTCCGGGGACGGTCACGCTTCGATGGTACGGCACGGCGATCCGCCGCGGTGCACGGCATCCAGTGCCGGGCGGCGTCCGAAGCAATCCCGTAGACTGCCTTCCCGACACAAGACCGACCGCATGGCGAACACTCCAACGACGCTCAATCCGGCCCAGGGCCTCGACGCTCGCGACCCCCACGCGCTCTCCACGCCGCAGTTGCTCTATCTGTGGCTCAGCGGCGTGTATGTCACGTCGCTGGTGATGGCCAACGTGCTGGGTGTGAAACTCTTCTCGATTCCCACCGGCATCGCCGCCCTCGGCAGCGAGAACCTCCGCATCGAGCACACCGTGGGCATGATCCCGTTCCCGATCACGTTCCTGCTCACCGACCTCATCAACGAGTACTACGGCCGCAAGGCCACGCGCCGGGTCACTTATGTCGCGTTCGCGATGGCGTTTCTCGCCTTCGTGCTCATCAGCGTCGCGCGGCGCATCCCCATCCTCGAGGGCATTCCCGGCACGGCGAATCAGGCGTCGTTCGAGAACATCTTCGGCAGCGCCACGCTGATGTACATGGCGTCGCTCGTCGCCTTCCTGCTCGGCTCACTGCTCGATATTTTCGTCTTCGCGGTGTTCAAGCACCTGACGGCGGGCAAGCTGGTCTGGCTGCGGGCAACCGGCAGCACCGTCATCAGCCAGATCTTCGACAGTCTGATCGTCACGTTCCTCTTTTTCTGGCTCTTTCCCAAGATGCTCGGGCAGCCCAGCGCGGACCTGGGCTTCGTGCTCAAGACCGCGGCGACGGGCTACGTGCTGAAGTTCTTCATCGCCGTGGGTATGACACCGCTCATCTACGCGGGTCGCGCTGTCGTCCAGAACGTGTTCGGGCTACGACCGATCTCTGCAGCACTGTCCTGATGCCCCCACCCCCCCGGTGCTCAGAGCAGCCCGTTCACGCGGGCCAGGGATATCGCGAGGATCGACTTGCCGTCTTCCAGGCCGCCGCTCGACGCCATGCGCACGGCCTCTGCCGCGTCGATCAGCCGCACGGTGATCGCCTCGTCCTCTTCAAGGTCCTGCCCCACGTGCGTGAGGCCGGTGGCGACGAAGAGATGCATCCGCTCGTCGGTCATGCCCGGGGTGGGGTAAAACTCGGCCAAGGGCTCGATGCGATCGGCCCGGTACCCGGTTTCTTCGATCAGCTCCCGTCCCGCGCACACCGCGACGTCCTCGCCCGCTTCGAGTGTGCCCGCCGGAATCTCCAGCAGCGTTCTCCCAATCGAGAAGCGGTGATTCTCGACGAACACGATCTGCTTACCGCCGGCCGATTCGAGAATCGGGAGGATCACCGCCGAGCCGCCGTGGCGGACGATCTCGCGTTCCAGTTCCTGCCCGCCGGGCATGCGGACCCGGACGACCTCAAAGTCGAACTTGCGGCCCTTGCGGACGACCGTTCTAGAAAGTTCCCGGATACCCTCGGTGGCGTCGCTCATCGAAGCGGAGCGTACGCCACATTCAACATGTCCACGCCCCAGATCACACCCGACGCAAGCTACCACGCCGCGAACCGTGCCGATCGGCTCGCCACCAGCGTTGCGCACCCGACGGGGGCACCGATCATCGAGCTTTGCGACGTCCACAAGGCGTTCGGGCCGCAGAAGGTGCTCGCGGGGCTCAATCTTGCGATCGAACCCGGCAAGACGACAGTGGTACTCGGACCGTCGGGCTCGGGCAAGAGCGTGATGCTTAAGCACATCGTTGGCCTGCTCCGTCCAGACCGAGGCGAGGTCTACTTCGACAGCCAACGCATTGACAACCGCCGCGAACGCGATCTCACCGACATCCGCCTGCAGATCGGCCTCGTCTTCCAGATGAGTGCGCTCTTCGACTCCATGACGGTCGAGGAGAACATCGAGTTCCCGCTGCGGGAGCACACCAAGCTCACCCGCGAAGAGCGCCACGAGCGTGTGCGTGAAGCCCTCGCCACGGTGGACCTGCCGGGCATCGAGCACAAGCTTCCCGCCCAGCTTTCCGGCGGGCAGCGCAAACGCGTCGCGCTGGCGCGGGCCGTCGTCCTGCAGCCGCGTGTCGTGCTCTACGACGAACCAACCACCGGCTTGGACCCGATCCGCTCCGACGGCATCAACGAGCTCATTCTCAAGCTCAAGAACACCATGGGTGTCACTGGTATCGTCGTGACCCACGATCTGGTCTCGGCCCGAAAAGTCGCCGATCGCTGCGTGCTGCTGCTGAACGGAAAGGTCGCCGCCGACGGCACATACGACCAACTCGAGAATCACAACGAGGCCCGCGTGCGCCAGTTCCTGATCGGCCGCTACGACCACGAGGACGAGCGCGACGACGAACCGGTGCGAAACGGCAAGTGAACCCCCCGCCGCTGAACTCATACAGTCGCCCGTCGGAAAACGCCCCCGAGCAGGACGCTCACAGGACCGAAGATGAACCGCGCCGTCGTTCGTGATTTTCTGGTTGGACTCACCGCCATCCTCGGCATCGCCGGGCTGGTTTTCATGCTCATGCTCTTCGGCGAACTCCGCAAGGGCCTCGAGCGCGTCTATGCCGTCAAGATCTCGATGCCCGACGCCTCCGGCATCAGCGGCACCTCGCCCGTCCTGTTCAACGGCGTCCGCGTCGGCACCATCACGAAGCTCGAGGTCGCCGATCCGCCCACCGACGGCATGATCGCCACGCTCTCCGTGGACCGCGGCGTCAAGATCCCCCGCGATCTGGCGGTCTCGGTCGAGACCCGCTTCATCGGCGATTCCGCGCTGGCCCTGGGCTTTGCCGAGAACGCCGATCGCTCGCAGTACATCCGCGAGGACGAGTACGCCCCCGGGGCCGCGGCAAAGCCCATCCGCGTCGTGCCCCGCACGCTCTTTGGCGACCTCAAGAAGCCGATCGAGCAGCTCTCGGCCACCGCCACCAAGTTCGAGAAGTTCGCCGACACCTACACCAAGCTCGGCGAGAGCCTGCAGGGCCTGCTCGGCAGCCCGAAGGCAACGTCGGACGCCTCGATGAGCAACCCGTCCGGCGTCGCCACGGAGCCGGTCACGATCGCTGATCTTGTCGCCCGCGCCGATACGACACTGGCCGCGATGCAGAAATGGCTGACCGACGAGCAGCTGCTCGCGAGCATCAAGGACTCGACTAACAAGCTCGGCTCGCTCCTGGACGAAGCCAAATCCGCCGCAAAGTCAATCGACGACGCCGCCAAGGGCCTTGATACCAAGGCCGAGCGTGCCGCCGTCGCTGTGGAGACTCTCGCCAAGGACGCGAAGGCCACGCTCTCCAAGCTCGACACCGCGCTCGCCGACGCGAGCGAGATCGCCGCCAAGATCAACCGCGGCGACGGCACGGCGGGTCAGCTCGTCAACAACCCGGACCTCTACCGCTCGCTCAACAGCGCCGCGGAGCGTCTGGACAAGGCGCTGGCCGAGCTGCAGCTCGTGCTCCAGAAGTTCAAGCAGGAAGGCATCAAGGTCGGCCTGTAGCGGTCACCGCGGCGCCGAATCCCGCTTCAGCTCGCCCATCTGCCGGTACCGCTCCTTGTACTTGTCGTACAGCTTCATCTGCTTGTTCGACAGGTCGATCTTCTTGCCGTCGATGTACGCATCCACGATCTGCGTCGTCACTTCCAGGGGCGAGCCCGTGGTCACGATCAATGTCGCGTCCTTGCCCTTTTCAAGCGACCCAAGGTGATCCGCGACCCCGAGGATCTCCGCGGCGGAGAGCGTCACGGATCGGATCGCCGCCGCCTCGCTCAGTCCGTGGGCCATCGCCATGCCCGCTGAGTAGGGCAGATTCCGCTCGTGGGGAGTCTCTTCGCCGCTGCTGATACAAAACCGCACCCCCAGCTCCTGCAGCTTGGCGGGAAGCCCGAAGATCTCGTTGTAGTCCGAGTCATCGCGCTTGGGGAAGCGCAGTGTTCCCAGCACGATCACCGGCACATCGTGCTTCTTGAGCAGTTCCGAGCAGAGCGGCGCGTCCGCCCCGCCGACGATCACGCACCGCAGCTCCCGCTCCGCGGCCCACGCCACGGCGGCCGTGATCTGATCGAAGTCGTTCGCGACAATAAACACCGGCTTGCGCTGCTTGGCATCGCCCGCGACGACATGGCGGAGAGCCTCGTAACGAAGATCCGTCGGCGTCTTCGGATCCGCGTCACGAGCCGCGATGTACGTCGCCGCCGAACGGATCATCGAATCGAGCGTGTCCAGCTGCTGCCGCGTGCGCTTCTTCTGCTCGGCCTCGGGCGTGCGGACGAAGCTGTTCACCACCGGACGCATCGCAGGCCATTCGATCACAGCACCGAGCGACGCGGAGACCGCCATCTCTTCCCACGTCCAGCCGTCGAGCTTGATCACCGCGGGCTGACCGGGCATCACGCCCCCCTGCGGAAACACGCCGGCCGCCAGCACGCCATTGGACCGGGTGACCGTCAGGTTGTTCGAGTCCGCGTTCACTGCCGCGATGGCCCGCACCTCCGGCGAGTAGTCGCCGGCCTCGTTGATGTCGCGGCTGGCTTCCAGCATCGCAATTTCGTCCAGACCCAGCTGCGAATAGGGAGCGATCAGCCCCGGGTACACGTGCTTGCCGGTCGCATCGACGAACAGCGGGCCGGGAGCCGCCCAGCGGACGATCTTCTCCAGGTTCGCAAACTCTTCCGCGCTGTACACGCCCTCGATCGTCCCGGCGCTGAACATGACCACGCCGTTCTCGATCGCCGGCCCGCTGACGGGATGCACCGTGGCGCCACGGATGACCACCGCCCGATCCTGAGGCGGAGCCTTCACCGTCAGGTCCTGCGCCCACGCCGGGGCGGCGCACGCCACGCCCGCCGCCACGATTCCAAGGCCCATCACTCGCCGAATCACCGCTGCACTCATGACGCACTCCGTTCCCCCACCCATCCCCACCCACTCAACGCATCCGCAACCGAACTCGCACACCGCATCCGTCACCACACACCGCTATTCATGGAGGAAACCGCAGCCGCAGACGCCGGGCTGGTTCGGGTCCAGCGAGCCCCGCCGGTTCAAACGGTCCAGGATCCACCGCTCGCGAGCCTGCTCGGCAGCGTCCAGCTGCCACGTCTCGTCTGCGCTCGGACCGCTGGCGCCCTCCTCCCCACCGCCGCGCGTCGGGCCCTCCTTCTTGAGCTTCTGCACGATGCGCTCGCGGTGCGCCTTGTTCTGCTCGCGCAGCTTCCGGTCCAGGTCCAGCGAGAACATCAGCCGCCCGTCGATGTACGTCTGCTCGGCGCGGGTCGAGACGCTGAGCGGGTTCCCCGACCAGATCACGACATCGGCGTCCTTGCCAACCTCGATGCTTCCCGCCCGGGACTCGATGCCAAGCTGGGTGGCCGGATTGATCGTGACGAATTTGAACGCCTCAGACTCGCTGAGTCCGCCGTACTTGACCGCCTTGGCCGCTTCGAGGTTCATGCGCCGGGCCAGTTCGTCGCTGTCGCTGTTGTAGCTCACGACGACACCGACCTCGTGCATCAGCGTCGGCCCCTGGGCGATCGCGTCCTGCACCTCGAGCTTGAAGTTCCACCAATCGGAGAAGGCGCTGGCGCCCCGCGCCGCGTCGCGCACTTCCACCGCCGCCTTGTAACCCTCCAGGATGTGCTGGTAGGTCCCGATCTTGAACCCGAACTCCTTCGCCACCCGCGCCAGCATCACGATCTCATCCTGCCGATAGCTGTGGCAGTGCACCCAGCGACCGCCGTCGAGAATCTCGGCGATCGCCTCCAATTCCAGATCGCGCCGCGGCGGGAGCACCGGCGCATCGCCGCCCCGCTTGCCCGACGCCCAATCCACCCACTGCTGCTTGTACTCGCGGGCCGCGATCAGCCGGTCGCGGATGATCGTCTCCACGCCCATCCGCGTCTGCGGATACCGACGCCGCGCCTCGGCCGACCCCCAGTTCACCGCGCGGGGGTTCTCGCCCAGCGCCCACTTCATGCCGGACGTGATCGCATCCTTCTTCCCGCTGCCGGGGCCGTACGGATTGGCGTCCGAGTAGGTATTCCGTCCCGCAAAGTGCAGATCATCCGGGTGCGTCGCGCCCCAGCGGTTCTTGTTCACCGCGTTCTGACCACCGATCGCGTTCGCGCTGCCGTGCAGGCTGTTCACCGCCGTCACGCCGCCCGCGAGCTGCCGATACCAGGAGATCGAATCCGGGTCGGTCACGTCCTGGATGCGCACCTCCGCCGTCACCGCCTGCCCGCCCTCGTTCACGCCGCGGCTGATGCCGGTATGGCTGTGGCAGTCGATGATTCCCGGCGTCACGTGCTTCCCGGCGGCATCGATCACCGTTGCACCGTCGATCGTCGGCGCGTCGCCCTCCCCGACCGCGTGGATCTTGCCGCCCTTGAGAACGACATACCCCTTGGCGAAGTTCCCCTTGGGGCCCGATGTCCAGATCGTCGCGTTCGCGATCACGAGCACCGCGGGGTCCTTGCCGTACTCCGCGCGGTCTTCCCGCGCGTACGCTCCGAACGGATAGCCCAGCGCTTCGGGCAAGTCCGCGAGGACCTCCGGATCGCCCCCGCGGCGTTCGGCCTTCCACCGGCGCGTCGTTCCATCGGGCACGACCATCGTGCCCGAGACACTGTCGCCGATGATCGTCGCCTCGACCTTGACCAGCGTCTTCCCGTTGTCGCCGGGCGCGCCCTTGTTGAACTTGTTCATGTCCACGACGTACCGCACCGACGTCCCATCGATCACGACGTCATCCGCGTCCAGCGACGCATTGCCCTGCCGCAGCGTGACCCGACGGTCCTTGCGGATGCAGATGAGCGTGCCGTCGCCGGGCGTGTCATCGATCTGCGTCATCCTGTAAACGCCGATGATCGACGGCGCGGGCGCCGCAACAGGCTCCGAGGCCGCGGTCCGGACCGCTCGCCACCGCAGCACATCGCCGGTCGCGGTGCGTGCGACACCTTCCATCGACGCGTTGTTGGGCGCCACCGTGGCGGTCGCGGTGTACACGCCCTCGGCGCCAAACGGCTTGTGATCGAACGAGAACAGGACGCGCCGCGACTCGAACGCCACCCCCTTGGGCTTGACCGTCGCGACCTTCGGCTTGCCCTTCTCGTCCTTCTGCTCGGTAAAGGTCTTCTTCATGGTCAGTTCACCGCTCTCGGTGAACGTCATCTCGATCGTCCCGTCGTTGACCCGCCCGGCCGGCATATCCACGCTCAGATCCCACACGCCCGCCAGCACGCCCGCGTTCACCGGGGCGACCTCGTAGCGCACACCGTCGATGTACACCTCGCGGATCTCCGCCCGCGGCTTCTTTGCGTCCTTCTTCTCGCCGCGATCCTCGCCGGCCTTGGCGTCGGTCCGGTCCCGCGGCTCCTCGGTCGGATTGTCACTCGACTTGTCACTCGACTTGTCACTGGGCTTGTCGGCGTCGGCCTTGACCTCGTCCACCTTCGCGGCCGAGTCTGTCTTCTTCGCGGCCGGCTTCAGCTCTCCCATATCGACCGCGAACAGATCTCCCGACGCCACGATGAAGCTCGCAACCTTGCCGACCTCCAGCGTGCCAAGATCCTTCTCGACGCCGAGGATCGCCGCCGGCTCCGTCGTCAACATCGCGAGCGCATCGGTCCCGCTGAGGCCGTAGCGCATCGCCTTGTCCAGGTTCGCACGAAAGTCCGCCTTGCGCCGAAGGTCCGACGTGGTCACCGCGACCTTGACGCCGCGGTCCTTCAGACGCCGCAGATTGCTCGGCGCCTGCTCCCACGTCATCAGCTCCCGAAGCCCCGCCGCCTCCGCCGCGCCAAAGGTCCCGACGTCCGGCGTGCGTGGAAACGCCAGCGGCACCACAACCGGAGTCGTCGTCCCCGCCGCTTCCACGATCGCATCCAGCCGCCGGAACTCCAGCCCGCTGCCCTTGAGGATGAGCGTGCGGCCGAACTCCTTGGCGATCTTCGCCGCCCGGAGCGCCTGCAATTCATCCGACGCCGCAAAGTACAGCGGAGTCTTGGTACCGATCAGAGTGTCAATCGCGCTGGCGGGGATACTGAATCCCGCGTCGCGGGCCTGCTGCGTCCAGTCGGCATCGCTCAGCACCTGACGCACCATCGCGATCGCGCCCATCTCCGACGACGGATACGAGGCCCACCGCTCTGGATCGCCGCTGTCCGCCGCGGCACGACGCCCGCCGGAAAGCTCGAACGCCATCGCGTGGAAGGCTTCATCGCGGTAGACCGGGGGCCGCTCGCCTCCCACGCCATCGGGCTTGCGCCCCAGGCTCACAACCGCGCCGCGACCACGGAACACGCCGCCCTGCCTGGCGGGCTGTGCACCCACCTGATTGTCATCCGCCGGATCGCTCCGACCGACCTCCGCGTTCACCGGGACCAGCGCCGCCGCGACAAAGCCGAGCGACCGCAGCGCATCGGCCTCGCGCTCCGACAAACCGTTGCCGTCCATCACGCTCCGCTGCGGCAGGACCTTGCTGCTCCAGTGCGCACCCGGGGCAGTCACGTCCGGCATCGGCGTCGGCGCCTCGACGAACGGCTCCAGGAATCCCGGATAGATGTGCAGCCCGGTGCAGTCTCGCACCGACGGACCGATCGGCGTCGGCGCCGGCTTGCCGCCCTCGCCCGTCAGGACGGCCACGATCCGCCCGTCGCGCACCACCAGCGTCGCGTTGGCCACGATCTTGCCGGGCGCGACATGCAGCGTCGCGTTCGTAAACGCCTGCCAGCCGAGGTCGATCCGACGAACGCCATTGGTCGGCGCAGCCGTGGTCGACCGCCCGCTCGGTGCGGTCTGGGCGCTGCTCAGACTGGAAAGAACCGAAGCTCCGACACACGCCGCGAACGCGGCGACGACCGACACGAGGTGACGCATGGCGGGAGTGTACCGAATCACACGCGCCGTGATGCAAAGGTCCGGCGGCGATCGCCTCCGAATCCTCGGAAGCGTTATCCAATCCGGCTGACCGGCGCGGCCGCCCTCGACCCGATGCCGCAATCATGCGCGACACGCCCAACGCCGACCAAAGACCGCGTAACGACCCCACGCTCGTGCTGACGCCGGTCACGGGAGATTCAAGGCCGACGACGACGCCCGTCAGCCACTCGCCCGGTCCTATCCGCGGCTCCTACACCACCGTCGATGCCGTCTATACCGATTGTGCGGTTCGTCCATCGCCCCCTGCCGTCGGATCGATGGACAACCAGCTCCGGTCGCCTCCGAGCGTCGAGGCCAGCCGCCATCCACACCCCGAGCCGGTCGATAGAAGAGCATGGACCTCGCGGCACGATCTCCTGTTTCCACTCCCGCCGCCATCGATCCGCAAACACCGCGCCGCGAGCAAGCCAATCCGCTGTCCGCCCATCATCTCCAGGCTATCTCCGACGCCAGGCATCGCTCCCGAAGAATTCGCCGCGCCGCTTCCGTCGCCACCCTCAGCGGCTGGTCGATGCTCTGCTTCGCCGGGCTTTCCCTTGCCATCGCCCCCTTCGGCCACTGGTCGGGCTGGGTCGTCGGCGGCGCTCTTGGCTGCATCGCCCTCAACGAACTTCGCGGCAGCGCCATGCTCCGTCGCGCCGACCCAGCCGGCTCCAAGGTCCTCGGCTGGAACCAGGTCGTGCTCGCCGCCCTGCTCGTCGCCTCCGCGCTCTGGTCACTCGCCTCCACCCTCCGCCAGCCGCCCAGTGCGGCACTCCAGAGCGGCGACCCTCAGATCGACGCCATGGCCGCCGGCATCACCTCTGCCGTCACCTACGGCCTCTACGGCAGCATGGCAGTCCTCGGCCTGCTGCTCCCCGGCCTGACCGCCATCTACTACTTCACCCGCGCCCGCATCATCCGCGCCTTCCTCGCCGAGACGCCCGATTGGATCGTCGAGATCATGCGCCGGAGCTGATCGCCACAATCTCCAGCGGCACACGGGTCACGCCGCTGCTCCAATCCAGACACCGTCGCATGCACCGCATGCAGCGAGCCGGGGCGTCCTCGCCCCGCGCACCGACGCTTCCGAACCGCCCGCCGGATCGCATTCCACATCCGCTCTCACTCAGTCGCCCGTTCACAACCCCAGCAACAGCACCGGGGCGAGGACACCCCGGCTCGCTTTGATGGGTTGGCCCCAGCCGCCCCGAACTCTCGCCTCCAACTCTCGCATCGACAATCTTCTGCAGCGCCGCCGCCACGCTCGGGCGTGCCAATCGCCTTCTCCCTCCGTAACATCCTTCTCTACACGGAGGTCCCCATGGCAGGTGCAAAGCTTCTCACCGGCAATGCGGTCGTCGGTCAATCCGGCGGCCCTACCGCGGTCATCAACCAATCCCTCGTCGGCGTCGTCGAGGGCGTGCGCTCCGGCCTCATGGCCACCGGCAACGTTCAGAAGATCTTCGGCATGCGTCACGGCGTCAACGGCCTCACCCGCAATGAAGGGAGGGGCGACCTCGTCGACCTCTCCGAAGTTCCGCAGGACCGCCTCGAGCGCATCGCCAACACGCCGTCCGCCGCCCTCGGCTCCTCGCGTGACAAGCCCGACAAGGACTACTGCGCCAAGATCCTCAAGGCCTGCGAGCAGCACAACATCCGCTACTTCTTCTACGCCGGCGGCAACGACAGCAGCGACACCTGCCGCATCGTCAATGAACTCGCCCGCGCCAGCGGCTACGAACTCCGCTGCTTCCACGTCCCCAAGACCGTGGACAACGACCTGCCCGTCAACGACCACACCCCCGGCTTCCCTAGCGCGGCCCGCTTCGTTGCCACCGCCTTTGCCGCCGACAACCTCGACAACCGCTCGCTGCCGGGCATCAAGATCAACGTCATCATGGGCCGCCACGCCGGCTTCCTGACCGCGGCCAGCGCGCTCGCCCGTACGGTCTGCAACCGCGACGACGACGGCCCGCACCTGATCTACGTCCCCGAGGTCGCCTTCGACACCGACCAGTTCATCGCCGACGTGGAGAAGGTCTACGCCAAGCTCGGCCGCTGCCAGATCGCCGTCAGCGAAGGCATCCAGGACGCCAAGGGCGAGGCCATCGGCGCCAAGCTCATCAAGAACGCCCAGACCGACAGCCACGGCAACGTCCAGCTCTCCGGCTCCGGCGCACTCGGCGACCAGCTCTCCGATCTCATCAAGAGCAAGATCAAGGGCAAGGACGGCAAGCCCCCGCGCGTCCGCGCCGACACCTTCGGCTACCTCCAGCGCTGCTGGCCCGACGCCAGCGTGGTGGACAAGCAGGAGGCTCGCGAAGCCGGACGGGTCGCCGCCCGGGCCGCAGCCGCCGGAGAACTTGACGGCTCGATCGCCCTGATCCGCGCCCCCGGCACACCCTACCGCTGCGAGTTCAAGCGCATCGAGCTCACCGACGTCGCGGCCAAGACCAAGCACATGCCCAAGGAGTTCCTCAAGGGCACCAACGACGTGAGCCAGGCCTTCATCGATTACGTGAAGCCGCTGGTCGGCGCGCTCCCCGTCTTCGAACGCCTCTGAGTCGCGGAAGATTGAGGGCGGGGCCTTCCTGGCCCCGACGTCTCAAGCCCATCACCTCAACCTGCATCCGATAAAAAGCCGCCCCGATTCGTCGGGGCGGCTTTTTTCTCTTTTCCACCGCGCGAGCGGCGACGCTCCCATCGACCCCAACCGCGCCGCGCGATAGTCTCCATCCCCGATTTCAACGGTCTTGGGAGACTCCATCATGCGTTCCGCCGCCGCCCTGGCTCTTGCCGCAACCTGCTCCTCCGCCCTCGCTGCGAACTGCGAGTGGGTCTATCGCGCCGTGCTCCAGTCGCTGCCCACCGCTCAGAACTGGACCTTCGACGGCTCGACACTCGCCAACGCCTCCGCGGCGTCCGGCGTCCTCACCTACGGCCCCGCCGGCACGAGCTCCACCACATACTGGGACGCCGACGTTCCCGCCGGTGCCATGGACTTCTCCAAGTTCGACTGGAGCCTCGAGGCCGAAGTCCGCCTCACCGGAGCCACACACGGCAACGTCAGCGGTTTCCGCCGGGGCGGCTTCGTGCTTCTCCTCACCGACAAAGCCGGCCGCTGGATCGCCGCCGACATCGGCAGCGCCCGCCTCAGCCTCCGAAATGACAACAACGGCACCAGCGACCCGCAAGCCAACGTCGATCTCGAAAGCGGCTTCCGCGTCGTCCGCCTCACCGCCGGTCCCTCCGGCGCACGCCTCTTCGTCGACGGCTTGCAAGTCCTCACGCTCCCGCTCGGCACGGGCGTCAGCCCCAACCGCGCCAACTTCGGCGACGGCTCCGTCCTCGCCAGCGCCACACTCACCGAGATCAAACGTGTCGACCTCATCCCCGCCCAGGAACCCTGCCCCGGCGACGCCAACTGCGACACCTTCGTCAACGATCTCGACTTCGAAACCTTCACCTACGGCTACAACCTGCTTCTCTGCTCCGACCCCGCCATGACCCCCAAGTGTCCCGCCGATCTCAACACCGACGGCTTCGTCGACGACATCGACTTCCAGCTTTTCCTCCAGATGTACGACGCCCTGCTCTGCTACGGCGAGTAAGCGTCCGGGGACGGAGCCTTCTGAGCCCCGCGCTTCGCACCCGGCCGGGGGCGGAGCCTTCTAGGCCCCGAGCTTCAACCACCCCATCAACATCCCCGCAAACCGCGCGCTCGCACCCTTGTTCGCCACCACCGCCGCGCGAGCCGCGTTCCCCATCGCCGCCCGCCGCGCCTCATCCGCGAGCAACTCCGCGATCGCACCCGCGAGTTTCTCCCGCTCCACCACCATCAGCCCGCCCGCATCACGCAGCGTGTGCACCGTCTGCTCAAAGTCTCCATACCGCGGCCCGATCACAACCGCTTTCCCCAGCGCCGCCGCCTCGATCGGGTCCGACCCGTGCAGATCACCAAACGATCGCCCGATCACCACCACATCCGCGAGCGAATACGCCAGCCGCAACTCGCCGATGGTGTCGAGCAGGAATCGCGACCGCCCCACCTGATCAGTGCGCCTCGACTCCCCCTCCCCGAGGGAGGGGGCCGGGGGGTGGGTCGCCTGCACACTGCCAGCGTCGCTCCCCGGCATAGCGCCTCTCGCGTCAGCGAGAGGACTCCCAGCCTTCGTCACCGACCGCCGCACACACCCCGCCATCGCCGCCGCCGCCTCATCAAACCGCTCCGGTTTCCGCGGCGCACACAAGAGCTGCACGCGCCTCCCGATCTTCTTCTCCACCTCAACGCACGCCGCGTGCAAGAGCGCTTCCTCACCCGGCCCCGTGCTCCCACCCACCATCAAGAGCGCCCCGCGCTCAATCCCAAGGTTCTCCGCCAACTCCGCCGCACCCGGCAGCAACACACCCGGTTCACCCAGCGCCGCCGCGTCCCACTTCATCGTCCCCGCCACTTCGATCCGCTCCCGCGGCACACCCATCGCCTCAAACCGCGCCGCGTAATCCCCATCCTGCGCCGCCACAAACGCCAGCCGCCGGAACGTCGGCCCCACCACCGCACGCACTCGCCGATACCCGCGAAAACTCCGCGCACTCAGCCGCCCGTTGATCACACCAACCGGCACACCCCGCCGCTCGCACTCATTCACGAAGTTCGGCCACACCTCGAGCTCCACCAACCCCACCACATCCGGCCGCACCGCGTCCAGGAACCGCCGCACGCTCCGCGACAGATCCACCGGATACCGCAGCACGATCGCCTGCTTCGCGAACAGCTCCCGCGCCCGCGCCAGCCCCGTGTCCGTGCTCGCCGTCACCACCAGCTCGATCGGCTCCCGCACCAACAGCGGCACCAGATGCCGCAGCGCATTCACCTCACCCACCGACACCGCATGCAGCATCACCCGCGGCTTGTTCTTGGCGGGAATCCCATCCACATACCCCAACCGCTCGCGCCACCCCTCCCGCTTCTTCCCCAGAAGCAAAGGCGACGCCGCCAGATAAGCCAGATCAAACCCGTTCAATCGGCCTTTCCCTAGTGCCTAGTGCCAAATGCCTAGTGCCTTCCATCCAATAGGCAGGCCGGGACTCGAACCCGGGACCCTTCGCATGTAAAGCGAATGCTCTAGCCAACTGAGCTACCCGCCCGAAC